>LWDU01031877.1_pt1 | contig 18439 bp, 15 predicted proteins | sample 727161 | NCBI WGS metagenome assembly LWDU01 (sample SAMN04566230, study PRJNA314399) | hydrothermal vent metagenome | isolation source: deep sea hydrothermal plume seawater | place: Mexico: Gulf of California, Guaymas Basin | collected 2004-07-11
AATGGCAGCCGGACTCGTCCTGATCTCGTACAAGACCCGCCCTCCGACCGCATTGGAAATGCCCTCTGCATTCCACATCAGCGATGAGTGATGTTCAAGTTCTTGCCTCATCAGCATCGAACATGCAGCATATAAGAGATGGAATAATGGTTGTCAATACCGAGACCATAGCAGGCAAGGTCATCACCCAGAATCTCGGAGTTGTCGGTGGATCGACGGTGAGGGCTAAGCACGTTGGGAAGGACATTGGTGCCTTCTTCAAGAACATCGGAGGCGGCGAGCTCAAGGCTTACACTGAGCTATTGGATGAGTCCAGAAGCGAAGCCATCGCCAGGATGGTTGCGGACGCCGCAGCCCGAGGCGCCAACGCGGTCGTGAATGTCAGGTTCGCCACAAGCGGCTGTTCGCATACGGTACCGCAGTCATAGTCGAGTAGTCGGGGTCAGTCCATGGTTGATGCAAGTGTAATTTGCTGGGGCCCCTTCCTGCTGATTGCGGCTTTATTATCAGTTTTCGGGATACTCTGGACTATTATCTACCCGATTTTATTCCTCTACGGAGCAATATTCAGTGGAAGAAACCTAGACAAGAGTATGAACAAAATTATGTTTAGGGAGAAGAACTCGATAGAGCACTTCGGAAAGGACCCCCTCTCGACCCTCAAGGGAGCTCACATAGTAGGGGGCATCCGTGAGTGTGGGCTCGTCTACTCCGGCGTAGTTTACTCTCCTAGCCACTGGCAATTGATGATCGCTTGGATCAACGGACTCTTCGGCGGGAGGATCGACATCATTCATCGGGTCATCTCGGTTGGCAGGGCAGAGGCCACGCAGAGGTTGAGGGAGCAGGCACAGGCAGATGGTTGGGAAGAAGTCCTGAACGTCCGTATCGATACTGCGGAGATGACCCCCGCCTCCAACCCGAAGGGCACCAAAGCAGTCGAGGTCTTCGCATACGGGACAGGCGTGAAGTACAGCTAGCCGTCGTGGATGGGAGTCTCGTCCAGCACCATCGCAGCCGAGAAAATCCACCATGATACTAGGTCGAAGGACTCAACCAGGTTCTGACGCCCGGTGCCGTTGTCGGTCACCATCATGTCAATCATGGTATCCAAAGTGTCGCAGCTGCCATGGTAGCAGTCAGACCCACCAGTCAGACTGCCCCAGTCAACGCTGACCACCCCAAGCTGGTCTGCGAACCTCTCGTAGTCGGACCTCCCCCTGTCGCTGTCATGGACCGAGATGGTCTGTCGTTTCTGATCCGAGGAGTCCACGTCCTTCATCGAGGCGTATCCCTCCTCGTGGAAAATCTCCCTCCCGAGCTGCAGTGCTGCGGAGATGTCGTTGTTCTGGGTGCCAACCCACTCGAGCATCCGTATCATCTCCCACTGGTCTCCTAGCTTGTCCTCGTTGTTGGGAATACAATCCACTACCAGGGTGTAGTAGCCGGGCCAGTTAGTTCCCACAGCATCGGAGTTGAGGTAATTGGTGATCGTCACTCCCTGGGGTATGTTGTCAATCCACCTGTCGACCCCATCGTATCCGTTCTCCTCGTTGGACCAGAGGCACACTGCCACTGTCCTCCTGTGATCGAACTGGATCAGTCCCCTTGCTGCCTCTAGGACCAGCGAGACTCCGGCCCCGTTGTCATGGGCCCCAATCCTAGTCCCGCCTCCCGGTGGGCTGCCGGGTTCGGCCACATCGAGGTGAGCTCCTAGGACAAGCCACTCGTTTGGGAAAACCGTCCCGGTCTTGTAGCCGCAGACATTCACCGCATAGGAGAAGTCCGAGATCCAGTATCGATGGATATCCGCATCCCAGCCCATTCCCTCTAGATATCCCTGAACGTACTCCGCGGCCCGCATGTAATTCGGATCGTTCAGGGTGAACGGCCCCCATCGCTCGTTGTATCCAGAGTCGGGGTCAGCGAAGGACTCCAGCCACTCGAAGGCACTCAAACCATCGATGATTCCAGTGCCATGCAGCGATCCCTCTTCCACGGAGAAACCAGACCTGTTCTCCCTGACAACAGGGAGCTCCAACCAAGAGTATGGCCCCTGCACGAAATCATCGGTCTCGAAAAGCTCGCTCCACGACTGGTTCGAGTCCCTGATATGCATCATCCCGGAGTCCTGGAATCCCTCCGTCCCGCCGAGAATGAAGTACGCACTCCTGATATTCGATGGTGCGATCATCTCGATGGTCAGGCTTCCCGGAGCATCGAAAACGAGAGTCGTCCCATTGGTGAAGAACTCGGAACCATCCTCCCTAACCAGGTAAGGAACATGCACGCTCATCGAGCTGGAGGCGGTGAAATGAACCTCTTGAAGTAAGGCACCAACCAGTGGAGAGGGATTGACCTGCAGGTTCGTGGGGTCTGCCCGATCGATTCCCTCGATATCAGAGAAGCATCCGGTGACCGGAGCAAGAAGAATCGCCAGAGACATGCACACCGCTGCAGCCCTTGCCATTATGGAAGAGTAGGACTGTGGGTTTAAGGAATCATTCAAGCAGAACAATCATTCTCATTGGTCATGGGTGTCGAGGAAGGCAGCATCGGCATAGGGGCGATGATCGTCTTCATCGCTCTGATTCTTGTGGCGGCATTGGCTTCTACAATCATAATTAATTCGGTGGAAGAGCTATCTCAAGATGCGGAGAACACAATGTCTGAGAGGTATAACTCGAAGATTGTGGCTCAATCAGCCTATATTTTCCTATACGAACCATGCTGGCAGGCGACATACACCGATGTTTCTCAGTGCGATGGGGCGAACCCGGAGCAGGGGCATCACGAATTGGAGATGCACTTCAAATTGAAAGGCGACGTAGACATTCCTGCAAGCAGCATCGCATACCACATCTCCTGTACCGAAACGTTGAGTTCAGTTCCCATGAGAAAATCCGGATTCGATGGTTCGAGAACATGGACTTCAAGCACTTCCAATCCTGGAGGATGGGCAAGCGCTCCTTTCAATCTGGGGGCTGTGGTTCTCCCAGGTCAATCTAAGGACACTGGTGCCGAGGCAATAGATACACTGGAGCCTGGTATCATTTATGCGGTAATGATAGACCTCTACGACAATAAAAACACGGCAGGGGCCAACGACGATGAGGGATGCTCCATCCCTGTGGACTATAGGGTGAACCTGATGATTACAATCGAGGGTGGAATGGAATCCTATTACATTGTGAAGTGTGATAACTATCGTTTGGGATTAGATTGCCTTTAGTCCAAATCTAAAATGAGGAATCATTCAAGGCGAACAATGGATTCAGAGGGCTCGGAAAAGATGGTCCAGAGCCCAGTCACGAAGATCGAGCCGCGCATTGCAGGCAGGCTCTCCAAGCAGAAATATCAGCTGGTGGGTGAGCACGGAGGAGTCAAGGTCTGCCACTGGACCAAGCAGTCACTAATCGCAGACCGCTCATGCTACAAGGGCACTTTCTACGGGATAGAGAGCCACGGTTGCATGCAAATGGCTCCCAATGTGGACACCTGCAACCTTGGCTGCACATACTGCTGGAGGGAACCCCACTCGGACACCCTGCACAAGATAGACGACGACCCCTACGAGCTGTATCTAGAGTCAGTGCGAGGTCACAGGAGGCTCCTGACTGGTTACGGGGGGAACCCGAAGGCCGACCGCGAGAAATGGCTCGAGGCCCAGAACCCAAAGCACGTTGCAATCTCCCTTAACGGCGAGCCTACACTGTACTCCAGGCTTGGCGAGTTCCTGGACATCTGCCACCAGCATGGGACGAGCACATTCCTCGTCACCAACGGCAGCCTCCCGAAGGTAATCGAGAACCTCGACCCCCTCCCCACCCAGCTCTATGTTAGCGTGGACGCCCCAAACAAGGAGATATTCGATCGTATCTGCAAGCCGAAGTTCGATCAGAATGCCTTCCACAAGCTGGAGGAGACCCTCTCAATCCTCCCCAGCCTGGACACTCGGACGGTCTGCCGCCACACCCTGATCAAGCACGAGTCGCTTGGGCACTACGAGGACTACGCCCGTCTGGACAACATCGCAGATCCCGACTTCATCGAGGCCAAGGGATTCATCTTCGTCGGAAACAGTCGCAAGAACCTCTCGATCGACAACATGCCGAGCCATGCTGAAGTGATGGAGTTCTCAGAGAAGCTAGCACCGATGGTCGGAAGGGAGGTCCTGTCAGAGAGGAGAGAGAGCAGAGTCGCCCTAATCGGACGTGAGATGATCCCCATCACCCTTCCGGAGAAGACCATGGAGTTACCAAAAGACCTGGGAATCGCCAAGCCGCAGAATTTCTCTCTGCCTCAAGCCTGAACCATCGGTCTGCTTGACCCGCAATCGGGGCAGAGTTGCTCTTCGCTCTCCCCGTAGCTATGGAAGCATGCAGGGCACGACGGAGACAGAACCATCTTCTCTGAACCTTCGACATCCACCTTGTCTTCGGCGACTCTCTCGAGGTGGAGGGTGTCACGGTCAATCTCCGGAAGCTCGAACCTTCCCGGGCCACCGATCTCGAGCAGCACGTCGGGTGGCAGGGTCACAGTGCCCGAGTCATCGACAATGAGCTCCCTGGAGCCGGATAGTTCGCCTATGTCCACGTCTACCCCGTGCTGTGCGATGAACCTCCCCTCCCTGAGCTCGAGTGAGCGCTCGCAGAAGGCAGCGACCTCCCTGCTGTGCGTCACCAGGAGGAACGCGACGTCGTCTTCCTTGTGCAACCGGTCGAACAGTGCTAGGACCTCCCTGCTGGTGATTGGGTCGAGCGCGCCAGTCGGCTCGTCCGCGAGTATGAGCTTGGGTTCTGTGATCAGGGCCCTGGCTATCGCCACCCTCTGCTGCTCCCCTCCTGAGAGCTCCTCGGGCATCCCATACGCCCTTTCCCCCACTCCTAGCCTGTCCAGCAGTTCCTGGGCCTTCTTGCGGGCCGGTCTGGCCAGTACGCCCTGGTGCAGGAGGGGCTGGGCCACGTTGTTGAGGGCGTTCAGGTGAGGGAGGAGGTTGGCGTCCTGGAAGATGAAGGAGACGGTCTGCTGCCTGAGCTCAACCAGCTCCGGCCCCGTCATCCTCGTCACCCTCCTTCCTGCCAGCTCCACCGCTCCTGCAGATGGCTTCATCAGCGCCCCGAGGCATTTGAGGAGGGTGGACTTGCCCGATCCGCTGGGGCCGACTACGGCGACTGCCTCCCCCTCGGCTATCGAGACGCTAAGCCCCCTGAGGGCCACGACGTTCCCGTCCTCCGCGTTCGACTCGTAGATGTGGTAGAGCGAGTCGGCTCTCAGGATCTCACTATTGCTGCCCATTCTCACTCCCCCTTCAGCACCGTGGCCAGGTCTGCCCCTAGTGCCCTCCTTGTGGTGAAAAGAAGGGCCAGTACAACTGCGACGAGCACCAGCCCGTTGACCAGCACCAGCTCGAGCCATGGCCAAACCAGGTCTCGGTCTATCGGGGCGCTCTGCCCCAGGAACAGCTGGAAGATGTACCCGAAGACGCCGAAGAAGCCGTTGAATGACTCAGCGACCGCCAGTCCGAGCGCGACTCCCAGCACCATGCTCACCAGCAGAATGGACATGATCTCGAACAGAACCAGCCGGATGACCTGGTTCGGGCTGGCCCCGATCGCCTGCAGGATGGCGAGCTCCCTCTTCCTCTGGGTCAGGACCAGGGATAGGAACACGAATGCAGACGAGATCGATGCTAGGGCTGCAACCACGAACATCATGCTCAGAAGTCCTGGAGTTCCGAATATCAGGCCACCGTTCCTCTCGTTGCCCTCGTGGGTGCTCGACCAGTCCTGGGATGATATCACTCCCTCCACGCTCCTCAGGTCGGCACTCAGAACTTCGAGTGCGTCTGAGCAGCCCTCGGTGGACTGGTCGCACAGTTCGAACATCCAAGTTGCCGACTTGTAAGTCTCGGAGGTCAGGTTCCTGACCAGCTCGTTGTAGGTGATCTCGCCGACTACGAGAGCACTGTCCACCTCGGGTACGGAGATTCCAGGGATCCATTCGATCCTTCCTGCGTAGTTCACAGTCGCCTCTGAGGGCCCGACGATCTCGGGAATTCCAAACTGGTTCTCCGTGAAGTAGCTGTATTGAAGGATTAGTGGGCTTCCAGTGGATGGGCTATCCAGTTGGGTCCTCGCTCCCGGTCCCGCGGCGTAGGCACCCTGGCTCCACTTCTCAGAGATGTCGTCGATGTCATCCCCGGGGATGGCCTGCTCGTCCCACAGGAGCGTGTCTTCGTGCCCGTCGAAGACCACCCAGACCGGATAAAACGAACCATCCTCCTTGTTCGTGACGAGTATGCTACCGACGGAGGTCATGGAGTCGATTCCGTCGATGTCGGCGTCATTGACGTTGGAGATGGATTGCATTACGAAAGTCATCGCTTCCTGCTCGGTGTAACCGGAGTCGAATTGGACCATCAGGTCGGCGCCGTTCTGCGCGTCCGTGGTCCTCTCGTCGACTCGGGTCCCTGTGTGGCCCTGAACCGCGGCGAGGGTGACTATGGAGAGTGTGAGGAGCATGATCAGGGATAGACGGTTCACGGATTGCCCGGACCCAGATCCACTCAACCCCCTCCTGATGTCGGATATGGCCGGAGACCAACCCATCAGGCGATTCAGTATCTGGGGGCCCGCGGCACCGATCCTTGACAGGACTAGTGCACCCCCTATCCACAGGAAGAACGGTCCGAGGAGCTGTAGAATCGCGTTCGGGATGAATGACTCTATGATTCCTCCCGATCTACCGCCGTCCCATGACAGGAAACCACCGCGGTTTTGTATCCAGCTTTCGATGTAGGAGAGCAGGCCGATTCCGAAGATGACCCAGTGCAGGAGGTAGTTCGGCTCCTTCTCCTTCCTTACCCTCCTGACTCCCTCGTCGATCTCGATGCTTAGGAAGTCGGCCGTCTTATTCTTGCCGTAGTAGTAGGCCAGGCCAACTGTGAGCGCGGTGACTATGAAGGTCGATCCGAAGCTGAGGACGGGGTCTACGTCGATGTCCCCAGAGTCGGTGAACCTGAGGAAGCCGACCGCCCTAAGGACTACCTCCACAGCTCCGGAGGCGAGGGCGAAACCTAGTATCCAAGCGACCGTCCCGATTGCGTAGATCTCGAGCACCATCATTCTGGACAGCGTCGCCTCGGTTCCACCGATGACTCTGTGGATGGCCACCTCTCTCCTTCTCTGCTCGAGAGAGAGTACCAGTCCGTAGATCAGCACTACGAACGAGAGGGCAACTATGGGTACCACTAGGATGTAGTCGAAGACCTGGATGATACCCAGGAAGATGTTCAGGAATGTGATGGTCCCGGAGATGATGTCATTGTACTCGATAGTGAGGATGACTACGTTGACGCCTTGTCCGACGGTGAACTCTCGAGGGAGTGAGATTCTCTCGGTTTCGCCAGTGGCCAGTCCCGTCGACGGATCGATCACGTCGACATCGGTCGGGACGCTTTCCAAGGAGCCCTTTAGGTCGCTCAGCCACTTTGTGGCGGCTCTCGTCGATGAGGTGGGTATGGCAGTCCTGTCGACTGCGATTCCCAGGTAACCGTGGTCGTTCTGCATCAGCGAGGTCTTCTGGGCATCGCTAAGGACGGAGTCAGAGACCATGACCGGGTCGAACAGGAGGGTCGGGTTGCCGGAATCCGTCTCCTCGTATATCGCCGCCACCTTCAGGTTGCTCACGGTCATGTTCTCCTTGCAGAATAGGATTGCGAACTCATCGGTGAAGAATAGGTCGACGTCCGTCTGGCACTCTTGGTATCCCAAGGCTATGTCCAAACCCTCGTAGGTCGCGGTGACTAACGAGAACGTAAGCGAGTCGATGGTGTCATTCACTTCCACTCCTGCTTGGCTGGCTATCTTGGAGGGTAGGACGACCGTCCTGTTTGCGGCTGCATCCTCAGCAGTGGCAGGCCACTCTCCGAAGATGACCGACTTCGCATGCCTCTCTCCCAGCTCGCCGTCCCATACTCCATCCCCGTAGAACCTGATTATCCTCTTCGTGTTAATCTCCGGGCCTTTCTCGGCTGCCTCCGGGTAGTCCCAGCTTACATTGCCCCAATTGCCAGATCCGCTGCTTACCGCTTCCACATTGAGGGGTTGGGGAGTGAGGAAGCTAGAGTCGAAGAATCCCTGTACCCTGAGGCCTTGCCTGCCATAGACTAAGCCGCAGTCGGCGAACTCATCCATCTCAACCAGATCGTCGCAGAGTGACTCCCAGACAACGGAGTCGTTGGTCCTCCCAGACCAGTCACCTTCCGGTTCAGATTGGAAGTCGACCTTCGCGTCGAACTCATCCCCTTCGAGGCTGAATGCGAAGAAGGCCTGGTTGAGACCCACTGCGTAGGCGAGGACTGTCGTGATGACCAGAGATGAGAGGAAGACTCCGGCGAATATCGCCAGACCCCTCTCACGACCCCTCCACGCACTGCTCATCGCCATGGAGATGTTACTCGGAGCCGCTAGCCACCTTGTCTGGAAAGACTGATACCAGTTTGACGCCATCTCATACAGATTTACCTCCCTCTTCTTCCTCTTCTGTCCCTTACTGGGCTCTATGATGGGCTTGATTAGGTTGTAGAGAAGATTCCCGAACCTATTCATGGAGATGGCGAAGATGATGAAAAACGCCAGGGCTATCCACGCTTGGAGCATTGTCGGAAGGACCTTGGATAGCAATGAGTCGATGTTCATATTACTCCCCCTCTATTCCCCAAGCTGATCGGATATCCGATGCTGCGGTGAGCCCATCCTTGAGTAGCAGCATCCTGTCTGCCATGGATGCTAGAAGAGGGTCGTGTGTGACCATAAGAACCGAGAGACCGTCATTCGCGCATAGGTCCTTGAAGAGTTTAATCACCTCTTCGCCGCTCTTCACGTCTAGATTGCCTGTAGGCTCGTCGGCTAGTATGAGGGGTCTGGAACCGGATATCGCTCTCGCGACTGCGACCCTTTGCTGCTGTCCTCCGGATAGCTGATCGGGGATGAAATCCATCCTGTCTCCCAGTCCGACTCTCTCCAGCGCGTCCTTAGCCCTCTGCTCGGCCTCCGAGGACGGCACCCCTGAGAGCTCCAGGCTGAATGCCACGTTGTCCAGCGCATCCAGCCTATCGACGAGGTGGAAGTCCTGGAAGATCCAGCCCACGCCGTTCCTCCTGACGTCCACCACCTTGCTCGGCGGCTTCGTGCCGTAATTGAATGAACTAAGTGAGATGTTGCCGGAATCAGCCTGCAAGAGCCCTCCAATGATGTTCAGGAGCGTGCTCTTCCCACATCCGCTTGGTCCCATGAGGCTGACCAGCTCCCCCTTCTGGACCTCCATGTTGATCCCCTTCAGGACCTCCAATCTCCTCCGACCAGAGCCGAAACCCTTCCTGAGATTGTCGACTTTAAGCATGAGACTCCATCACCTGAATTTCCTCAAGTTCCGGCCGAAATTGGAACGTATATTACCATTTGTATCCCGAGTGATTCCCTATGTCGTCGTACAGTTTCAGAAGTGCTTCTATCGGAAGTCTCGTTCGAATCATTTCCCATTCTTGCCCCCGTTCCAACATTGAGTGGAAGTACCGCGGAGAAGTATCCCCATCACCCGCCAATCCACTCGGCTGAAATCAGGAAGACGTACATGATCAGAACAACCAGGAAGGCCAGTCCGTGGAAGGCGAGCGAGATCACCTTCCTGAGATTCTCGTCGTTGGTCTGGTTGTAGGGCCACAGTCTAACGACTTCGTTGCGACCGCCCTTAATGCCGAATAGTGGCCTGGCGAAACGGGCTCTTCTTACTACCTCGAAGCAGACCATCACACCAGCCATCACCAGAACCGTACCCAGTGCCATCCCCAGGTAGTAACCGGTCCCAATGAAGTAGAGGATCATGATTGGCAGGAATGTCAGGTGCATGTGAACGATGTAGGTCGGATAGACGGCCTCGTTGAGGTAGGTCAGCCACCTGCTGGGGCGGTTCAGCAGCCTGGACGCCCAGGTGAAGACGAACAGGCACCAGAACCAGGAGTGGAACGACTGGACCAGGGTCGCCACGACAGTCCATGACGAGAAGGCCGGATGCCCCTTGTCGACCCACCCCCCCTCCATGATATCCGGTACATCCCCCGCTTGGCCGCAAAGAAACCAGACGACCGTGAGGATGGGGGTGAGGATAGTCACCGGCACCCTGATCCTATCGAGCACCGAGAAGTACTCCTCTTTGGCGGTGATCATCAGGTAGCCGAACAGGAAGTAGAGCAGGTAGTGGGGGAACTCCCACCACATGCCTACCTCGCCGAAGCCCCATGGCTTGAACAGAATCGCGTTCGCCGATAGGACAAGCGCGGGGATCAGCATGATCCCGATCCCCACTGGCATTTCCAGAACCCCCCTGACAGCTTTGACTATCCTACTGTCCGGGTTCTCGCGGATGTGCGCGAAAAGGGGCGTGAGTAGTATCGAGTAGATCAGCAGGTTGTAGATGAACCAGAGGTGGCCGTAGGGCATGTCCTCGCTGCCCGGGAATATAGTGAACAGGAGCCTGGTCTTGTCTATCGGATCGAAGATGCCGAACCAAAGGACGTAGGTCCCGAACAGCAATGGTATGCCCAGGCGAGCCCCCCGCTCCCTCAGGTACGTCTGCCACGACCTCCTCCTGAAGGCGAAGGCAGTCCCCATCCCCGATATCACGAACAGGGCCGCCAGACGCCACTGGTGCATCACCCCGATCACGAAGAAGAGAATCACGTTGAAGCTCTCGAAGCCCCTCTCCTCTCCCTCAAGCTGCCACAGTGAGAAGACCGTGTAGTGGAACCAGATCAAGAGTGCGAAGAGTATCACTCGAAGCCAATCCACGTCATATCGACGAGTCTTTGCAGGTGACACTCCCTCTTGCTCTCACTTTGCACAGGCGATATCGTAGGCTCCGGAAAGAGTCTCCCCATGCGCGGATCTCCCGAAGGATTCCTTCGCCATTGAGAGAAGCTCGTCATCCACGTATCTCGGGACTCCGCCCGCGCGCATCCATTTCGAGTGAATCTCAACGATGGCCGACACCCAATGGTCCGAATCAGTGGCTGGGAGCAGGCACCTGGGAGGAAGAACCTCGTCATGCATGGGGAGATCGGAAGCGAGCACGGGGCAACCAGAGGCCATCGCCTCCAGAGGGGGGCAGCGGAAGCCGACGGACACCCCGGGGTACAGGACCGCCTCGGCATGCTGGAATGCAGCAGCCACCTGCTCCCAGTCTATCCTGCCCGCCCCGATTCGGAACAGAAGCAGGTCCTCGCGCACTTCCTCGGGGACCAACGAAAACACCTCGTTAACGAACTGGGCTCTCCATCTCGGATCCTTCTCTCCGACGGAGACTAACAGGCACTTCTTCTCGTCACCCGACTCACCCAGCATTCTCCGGGGTCTCGGGTTTCTATTTGGATCCCAGAACTCTTCATCGACCGAGTCCCTGACGAGCACGCACCTCGTCTCCGGGAACATTTCCCTTGCCTCATTCAGGGTCCTCTCCGAGGCACAGAGGAGGAGGTTGGCCCGTGCCATGCCCTCCCTGCATGAAGCCAAAAGCCGGGCCTTGGCGGAAGGGGGAAATCTGTCCCCAAGTGGGACTGGTACGTCTCCCGCATCAATCGCCCTCGGACGGTGGTCGTACAGGTTGTGAACGGAAACCACAATCGGGACCACTGCTCCCTTCTTGGGGACCATGTGAGCGTCATGTTGGCTGGTGATGTGAAGCAGGTCGGCGCCATGCTCCTCAAGCGCATTCGCGAGCATCCTCTGGTTCGAACGAGACTGCCCCCCTCCATCCACGGTGGTCGCTCTGGTCCACCCACTGACCTTAGCCCGGTCGAGAAGGGCCTCTACTACAGTGTGGTTTGCCCCGTATCCGGAGGGGTCTGTCGACGTTCTCGCAAGCACAACGCGCCTGAACACGTACCCGAGAGTCCGCATCCGGGCTAAAATCAGGATGCTGGCCAAGCCCACGACAACGGGTGTTTTCAAACAGGGGGCCCAGTCGGCGACTGATGGACACGTCCCGCCCGTTACACGTCCTCCTCGTCCACGTGTGGTACTGGCCACACGTCGGTGGCGGCAACCAGCACGTCGAGCAGATTGGCAGGGAGCTGGTTAGGAGGGGGCACAGGGTTACCATCTGGTGCGCTGACGTGCCTGCTCACGAGGAGAAGAGATTCACCAGAGGGGGTGTCGAAGTCATCCGGATTCCGCCAAGCAGGGTCCTCGGAGGAGTCGACCCCATGGTCTCGGTGAGCGACCTAGATCTGAGCGACGTCGACGTCGTGCACCTCCATGACACCCTCCCAGTCCTAATCAGGCGCACTCTCTCCAAGGCTAGGGGCGCCGGAAAACCCGTCGTCACGACCTTTCACAACGACTACGTCAAGACCACTACAATCGGGAGGATGCTCAAGCAGCTCAGGTGGGTCACACAAGGAAGGAGGACGCTGCACTCATCCGATGCCAGGATCGTACTGACTCCCTTCTTCAAGGATCTACTTCGTAAGAAAGGAGTTCGAGGTGAACTGGACATCATCCCGAACGGATTCTCACCAGTGGGGGATCCGGCAGAGGAGCCGTCCGGACTCTCGTCGAGGGATCGAACAAGGCCACTGATCTCCTTCGTAGGTAGGATGAGCTTCCAGAAGGGACTGGACGTGCTGATGGACGCCATGGAGTCCTACGATGAGGACCCGGGGTTCGACCTCGCCATCGCAGGCAAGGGAGAGCTCTCGGACTGGCTCGACGAAAGGCATGCAGAGTCGAGCTCGAAGCAGCATATCTCTGTACTGGGATTGGTCTCCGACTCCGAGAAGAGGTGGCTGTACGAGAACTCGGACTGCATCGTGATACCCTCTAGGTTCGAGGGACTTCCAACCGTTCTCCTCGAGGCCATGCACTCTGGTGCTCCGGTGATCATGGCAGACGTGAACGGTCTGGGGCCGATGGTGGAAGGATGCGGCAGCGGTCTCTCAGTCCCGTGTGAGGACCCCCTCTCGCTGGCAGCGGCAATGTCCGAGGTGATTCACGCAGATTCCACGACTAAGTCCCAATGGGGCTCCTCGGGGAAGGATGCATCCAGAGAATACCAGTGGGACAGGGTCACCGACCGAATCCTCGAGATCTACAGGAGGATAGTAGGAGAATGACCGAAGCAAGCAGGCCCAGGCTCCTAGTCGCCAAGGGGTCGTTCGACTCGATGGGCGGTGGTGAACGAGACCTGATACGAGTGCTCCCGGCGATCAACCGCCTTTTCGAAGTCACGATGGCCACCATCCAACCATCACCGGAGCTGGAGGAAGTCTGCTCGGAGAACGGAATCGCTCTTATCCACCCCGAGTCCAAGTGGGAGCTCTCAACGGACCCAATCTCAGTCGTCCTGGACTCCGGCAGGGGGACTGCGTCGAAGGCATGGGCATCCTGCTCGGGTCTAGATGATGCAATGGCCTCCGCAATGGCCATCCACCTAGTGAGTGGGGATGGCAGTCTGCCCATACTAGACCACGTCCCACCGGGGCTCAGAGTCCACCTCCATCTCCTCGAACCACACAGAGGTCTGTACGAGGAGATCCTCCATCGAAGGGTCGACGGCTCCCCACGGAGAAACCTCGCCCTGACCAAGGTCGCCCTGTCGAGGGCGAGGAGGAGAGATCAGTCGCTGATGATGTCGCTGATGTCGAGGCAGGGAGCAATCGTTAGCTGCAACTCGATCTTCTCAACCCAGCGGGCTCATGAGGTCTATGGGATAGAAGCCGGAGTGCTGTGGCCCTGCGTGGACATCGAGGAGTTCCCCGAGGACTCTTCCAAAGATCCCGAGAACCCCTACCCGGAGAACGACGAATACGTCGTCTCAGTGGGACGGGCCTCGTATGCCAAGGGCACCTGGGAGACGATCTCTATGCTCTCAGGAACAGGACTCTCGCTTGCCCATGTCGGAGGCGGAGACGAGCCATCCTTGGAGATGCTGAGGACGCACGCGGGGACGTGCGGAGTTGGGCTCTGGGTTGCACCCAGGCTACCATCTCCAGAACTCGTTAGCCTGATGAGGGGGGCGAGGGCGATTGTAAGCATGGCCCACAAGGAGTCATTCGGACTGAATCCAATCGAGTCCTTCGCGGTAGGGGCACCTCCGCTCTTCGTGGACGAGGGTGGCTTCAGGGACACAATCGTCGATGGGGAGAATGGGAGACTCCTGGATAGGGAGGACATAGCATCATGGCACTCGGCGCTCGAGCAGGCATCCGATTCCAACACCCGCGAAGGGTGGGCAACAAGAGGGAGGGAGAGGATCTCCGAGCTTGATTTGACCCCGGATGCCCATGCTCGCAGGATCTGGGATTTGCTCTGCGGTTGATTGAACGCCCCTCCGTTGGAGTTATGTCTGACATTTCACCCGACGGACCATGGTACAATCGGTCGCGATAATCGGAGCAGGCAACATGGGCTCCGGCATAGCCCAGAAGAGCGCTACGGAGGGATTCTCAGTCCAGATGGTGGACAGAGAGGAGCAGTGGGTGGACAAGGGCCATGCCACGATAGACAAGTTCCTGCAGGAGGCACTGGAGAGGAGGATTTTCCGTCCCGAGCAGGCCGAGCGAATCAAGAGCAGCATCACGGGAGTCGTCGGTCACGAGAACGTCTCCCCAGACACCGACCTAGTAATCGAGGCAGTCTTCGAGGATTTTGACCTCAAGCAGGAGATATTCTCCAGCCTGGACAGCACCTGTGGCGAGCACACCATTCTCGCCACGAACACATCGTCTCTCTCTGTGAACAAGCTGGCTGAGCAGGTCGGCAGGAAGGATCGCTTCGTAGGAATGCACTGGTTCTACCACCCGGCTAAGAACAGGCTCGTGGAAATAATCCCCGCTGAGACCACCTCCCAGGAGACCATGGATGCCGTGGAGCAGTACTGCAAGACGATGGGTAAGGTCATCATCGTCTGCAAGGACAGGCCCGGGTTCGTCGTCAACCGCTTCTTCGTGCCCTGGATAAACGAGGCATGCAGGCTCCTCGAAGAGGGGATCGCAACCGCGGCGCAGATAGACGCCGTCGCATGCCGGGAGTTCAAAATCGGCCTTGGGCCATTCGGCCTCATGAACCTGACAGGGCCTACCATCGCCCTCCACAGCAGCGACTACCTCTCCGAGCAGCTCTCCGTCCCCCGCTTCGGCGGTGCCGACAACATGCGCGCACTCGTCGAGAGGGGCGAGATGTGGGAGATCAACGAGGACGATGACTGCGATGACGAGGCAGCCAGGCAGATCAAAGAGAGGCTGATGGGGCAGGCCTTCGCAGTTTGCTCCCAGATAGTCGAGGAGGGGATATGCAGCATGGAGGACGTGGATCGAGGGGCCAAGGTCGGCCTCAGATGGACCAGCGGCCCCTTCGAGCTTGCCAATAGAATCGGTGTCTCCGAGGCGTCGAGGATGGCGCGAGAGTACGCCGAACTGGCAGGTCTGGAGATCCCAAAGTGGTTCTCCGGCAGGACCGAGCCGTTCGAGTTCAGTTACGTCGACGTCAACGTCGACGAGAGAGGCATCGCGACCGTCCTGATCAACAGACCCGAGGCGATGAACGCGCTCAACGTCACGGTCGTGAGCCAGCTGGGCGATGCGATCGAGGACCTCAACTCCCGCTCCGACGTGAGCACCATCGTGCTCGAGGGTGCCGGCAAGGCCTTCGTCGCAGGCGCTGACGTCAAGTTCTTCGTAGACAAAATCGGGGAGGACTCGTTCTCCGAGATCGAGGACTTCACAAAGGACGGGCACAGGATGCTCAACCTGATTGAGGGTTCGCCACACACGACCATCGCCCTCACGACCGGGCTAGCACTGGGCGGTGGCCTCGAGCTGGCACTCTCATGCGACTACAGGGTAGGCACCGAGAAGACGATGCTCAGGTTCCCCGAGACTTCAATCGGGATATATCCTGGACTGGGGGGAACCCAGAGGACCACGAGGGTCTGCGGGATAGAGGCGGCTAGGTTCGCTGTGCTAGCTGGCAACTTCATGGATGCCGGTGCAGCCAGCGCCCTGGGGCTGATTACCCACCTAGTGGATGCCTCGGATGTCACAGGGACGGTCCGAGAGATCTCCTCCAACGGCAAGCCAGCGAACAAGTACCCCGGAGAACCCTCCGACCCGAGCCACCCGGTGGCAGTCATGTCCAAGGCGTTCTACTCCGACTCCAACATGGAGGCAATCCTCTCAGGGGAGACTCCGGAGGGCTTCGATCCCGAGGAACGGAACGTCGCGAGGCAGATGAAGTCCCTCTCGAGGGCCGCCCCGGTCTCCGTTCGGCTCGCCAGCGATCTCCTCGACAAGGCTCTGGTGACGGACCTCGAAGCAGGCCTGCAGTTGGAGCTGGATGCTCTGGATGCGATATTCGCAACCAAGGACGCCTGTGAGGGACTATCCGCTTTGGTTGAGGGTCGTCGGCCGGAGTATATTGGATCCTAGTTCACAGATAGTGATACCACTCCGCAGGTCATGCATGAAGTGGTGCTCAGTTCGGGAGTAAGGTACTCCCGGTAAACCAGACAGGGCGATCCGCAGCTCGGGCACGCAGATATCGACTGCAAGCCTGTCATCACCATGGGATCACCTTCTGGGTAGCCCCCAGCGGCAATCCGCCATCGCCTTCACAATCTTATCCATGAGGGTCATCAGAGTTCCCTCTCAAATGCAGTGTCACGGTTCTTCGGGGCATTCTCGTCCCAAGCAGTCATCACTTCGTTCATCCATTCTTCTAGCCATCTGTCCATTATTAGTTTCTCCTTTCAACCTAGTGTGGTTTTCACACTGACGGTGTGTGTTGTCAGATATTAACCCTGAAGTATTGCTGAATACACTATAGTGCATTTTATACACCTAATGCCATTGTGCATACCTGATAACATGTCGAGGCAACCCATGTCGATATCAGATGAGGACTACAAGAAAGTAAACGAGGCGATTACCGCGGTCAAGGACGATGGCAAGGCAATCAGGGGACTCTTCGAGTCTTACTACGAGGACGAGATCGAAATAGACTGGGAGGTCGACGCGGCGGTTGACGCCTTATCCATCTTCTCTTCAAGGTGGACAGTGGAGATCCTAGCCACACTCTACATCGCGGGCGACAGGAGGTTCAACGAGCTGAGGAAGCTGCTTCGCGGGATCTCCTCTAGGACCCTCTCAGACAAGCTGACCAGGTGCGTCAAGACAGGCCTGGTCGACAGGGTTGTGGAGACGTCGTCACCGGTGAAGGTCACCTACCAGCTCACCGAGCACGGCAGGGACGCAGGCAGACTTCTCGGCCCTCTCGTGGCGTACATGAAGATCTACCAGGGACTCGTGATCAGGCACAGCATCTGAGTCGAGAATCGACGACTCAACTGACCCTGCAAGGTTAAAGCCTGCATTTCCGAGATTCGACTCATGCCCATAGTGCGTCAGCTAAGGGAGTCCTATCCGTGGATAGCGGATTCTCTGACCGCCATGGCCGCGGGCGCAACAGGAATCTCAGCCCTCATCCCCTTCGCCCCATTCGCTCCCGGCGCGCTCTCCGCACCCCGCGAGCACTCCTGGGAGCACCCTCTCAGAGGGAGCATACTGCGGACATTGGAGAGGTCACCGGGTATCCACTTCAGGGAGCTCCAGAGGCAGCTGGACGCGGCCAACGGGACCCTTCGACACCACCTCAGGGTGCTCGTGAACGAGCGCTCGGTCACGATCGTCCCGGTGAACGGGAGGACATGTTACTACGCAGGCGCGCCCGCGCAAGTCGAGATACTCGAGGGGACAGGCGTCACCGACCAGGCGACCGCGGCTGCCATGCTCCCTGTCGGCCTCTCAGGCGTCCAGAGGAAGATCGTGTCCAGCCTCTCAAACTCCCCGAACCCACCCTCGCAGGCCCAACTGGCAAGGGATCTGGGCAAGTCGAGGACCACGGTCAACAGCGCACTAGGGATTCTCCGCAAGAGAGGGATAGTCAACCAGGGAACCCTCTCGCTAGCACCGCACCTCGACGGCCTCGGGATGTCCAAAGTCGTCTACCCGTGGCTCGAGATCCGCCAGGAATACGCCTGATTCCTGGTTCCAGACTAGCCAAGGCTCTTGAGCCTCGGAATCCGCGCTGACGCTGTGTTCTCCCTCAGGCTCACTGAGCGTCCCATGCCCACCGGCAGCAGGGACGCAGGGGTTCTACTGGATTGGCTCCTGGACTCGATGGGCCTGGTCAGGAGGTCCGGAGGGGATGAGTCAGGGGCCCTGCACCGAATCATGAGAGAGTCTCTCCTCCCAGAGCCTCTGAGAGGCTGGGACTCCAAGGAGCTCGGGGACCAGACCGGCCTCTCCAATACCGGAATCCACCATCAGATGGTCAAGCTGCGGGACTGCGGGCTCGTCACTGCGCAGGTCGACGGCAAGTGGCAC
>LWDU01032686.1_pt1 | contig 18432 bp, 16 predicted proteins | sample 727161 | NCBI WGS metagenome assembly LWDU01 (sample SAMN04566230, study PRJNA314399) | hydrothermal vent metagenome | isolation source: deep sea hydrothermal plume seawater | place: Mexico: Gulf of California, Guaymas Basin | collected 2004-07-11
TAATGATTTATAATGGACAATTGGTTGGTCCAGTAAAAATTTGGAGATTGAATTATCCGGACAATTTGGAAAATATTGACAGGTTCTTAGACAGTAGTAAGATGCCTGAGTTTGAAGAAAATTATAATTCATGAGATTAATTGATTGGTGTAAGCAGAATTGGATGTTTTTGGGAGCTCTTGGTTTTTTAGCTGCATTGAATTATTTATATTTGAGTCCTTTGGAAAGTCTACCTAGTCCAATTTATGGTGGTGATTATTATTATCAGCTTGGGCAGACGAGTCATTTCAAATTTGGTGGAAGTCCTTTTGATTCTGCTACACTTTTGGGGGCGCTTCCAGGATATTTTGTTCTTTATACTCTAGGTGCGGGATTAATTGCTAAATTTGGGTTTGATGTTATTGCTGCACATTTTATCTTTTCATATTTAGTCTTATTGCTGGGTGGAATTGTATTTTATACGTTAGTTAATAAATTATTCAAATCAAAAATACTGGGAGTTGTTGGAGTTTTAGTATTCTTTATGGCCGACAAGTTTCCGATTTTAAAATATACTCCTTTTTCTGAAATGTTGATAATGCCTTTAGTGATGTTACTATTGTTCAATTTTTTGAAAGATACATCAAGAAAGAATGCTATAATTTTGGGAGTTGGTTACGGACTTGCCGGTTTGGCACATAGTATTTCATTTATTGGAAGTACCTTCTTGATTTTCTCCGCATTTTTGTGGTATGGTTTGCGAAGCAAAGGTAATTTAAAATCAAAGTTGATGCCTTATGTTATTGTTGCAGTTGTTGGTGGATTAATTTCAATGGCCTATTGGGCCACTCCAATTTTTGTTCATCATGGGCAGACAAGTTTTAATTATAATGAGTGGAATAATCCTGATTGGTCTGATTCTGGATTTCAATTTGAATTTGTTAAAACAGTAATTGTTGGTGGTTTGTTTAGTTTCGGAAATATTAGTATTGCTTTTGTTTCATTATTCACTTTACTTGGTTTAATTGGTTTGTTCCTACATAAAAAATCTAAAGAGTTTGGTACTGAGAGTTATATCAGATTTTTGTTGGCAAGTGGATTAGTTATTACCCTTCATTATCTTGTTACTGCTAATTTGTTTGGAATACATTTTATTCCCGATCGAATGAATACAATGTTAATGCTTCCAGTTTGGAGTTTACTTTTTGTTTATGGAGTGAGATTTGGTTTTAGATTTAGCAGGAGTTTCAAATTAACAAGAACACAATGTGTTTCACTTGTGGTTCTTGCCTTATTGGTTTTCCAAGTAAGTGCATATAGTGTTAAATCCAGTGGTCAGTGGTATCAGGGTGCTCGGACTGAAGTTCCAGTACATATTATTGGTGCTTCTACTTATTTTATTGAAAATGGTGAGGTTAATGATGTTATTCTTACAACAAAAGAGCTTGGATTTTCAATTAATGCATTTAGTGGTAGAAAATTGATTTCAGTGCGTCGTGCACAGAATGATCCATTTATTGATATGGATTCTCGTGAGATTGATCATGCAATTATATTGTATGGAACTGATGATATTGTTCGTAGAAATTTACTTGAAAAATATAGTGTTGATTACTTGTATTGGGATCAATATTGGTTCCAAAGTGAATACACCTTTGATAACTCAGGTAAAGTAGTTGGTATTTTTGATCCGTTGCTTGTTTTTGATTCTGAGGAAAACCGTAGAATTTTGAATAAGAACGGTGTACAATATTTCCCTCAACATACTTGGGTTGATCCTGCGCTCCGTGGTGACGAATATAGAACTTTTGATTTACTTTTTATATCTCCAAGTAATTATCAAAGTTTTGAAACGCCTTGGTCTTCGGGACTTGATAAATATCTTACTGAAGTCTGGCAATATGATGGTGATGGTAACGTTTTAGGCAAGGTTTACAAAGTCAATTTTTAGCTTAACAATATCTTTTTAAGTTTCTCTCTGAGTTTGAAGTATGCGCACAATACTAGTTACTGGAGGAGCTGGATTTCTTGGAAGCCATCTTTGTAAATATCTTTTGGAACGTAATGGAAATAAAGTAATCTGCCTAGATAATTTCTTCACCGGTCAGATTGATAATTTGAGAGCTTTGGAAGGTAATCCCAATTTTAAGATTGTATCTCACGATATTACTGAGCCCCTTATTGGAAAGATTTCGGAACATGTTGATGAAATTTACAATTTGGCATGTCCAGCAAGTCCCATTCATTATCAATTTGATCCAATTGAAACGATTAAAGCGAATACCATTGGAGTGGTTAATGTTCTTGAATTTGCGCGAGTAAATGGTGCAAAGATTTTACAAGCTTCAACTTCTGAAATTTATGGTGATCCTGAAGTTCATCCTCAAGTTGAAAGTTATAGAGGTAATGTGAACACGCTTGGTCCAAGAGCTTGTTATGATGAGGGTAAGCGTGTTGCTGAAACGTTATTTATGGATTATCATCGCAAATATAACTTAGATATTCGAATTGTTAGAATTTTCAATACTTATGGCCCAAACATGGCTCGGAATGATGGTAGAGTTGTTAGTAATTTTATTATTCAGGCTCTGAAGAACAAACCAATTACAATTTATGGTGATGGTAATCAAACTCGAAGTTTCTGTTACGTCTCTGACTTAATTGAAGGGTTGTATAGTACTATGACTTCTGATGAAATCATGCCAATTAATTTAGGTAATCCTGAGGAATTTACAATAAAGGAATTAGCTGAGAAAGTTGTTGAAATGACTGGTTCAAGTTCAGAAATTGTTTATCGCGATCTTCCAGTTGATGATCCTAGACAAAGAAAGCCAAATATTGAGCGTGCAAATTCTGTTTTGAATTGGTCTCCAAAAATTAAATTAGCTGAAGGTTTGAAGAAAACTATTTCTTATTTTAAGAATTAATCATTTGTTTTAGTCCTTCTCGAAGAGTTGTTTTTGGTTTCCAGTCAAGTTTTGTTTTTGTTTCAGAAATATCAGCTTGGAACTTTCCAACTTCTCCTTGGCGTTCGGAAGAAATATTTATGTTTGAATTTGAATTTGTTAATTCCTTTATTAAGTTTGCAAGTTCAACTAGTGTTGTCTTAACTCCCGATCCAAGATTTAATGTCAAACCTTCTTTGTCTTTTAATTTTACAAATGCATTTACTATATCCTTGATGTAAACAAAATCAATTATTTTTTCAGAACCATATAACTCAACTTCTTTATTCTTCTTGAAGATATCAATAAACATTGGTATTACTCTTTCAACATCACCAATTCCATACACGTTACTCATTCTAACAATATTGTAAGATAAATTATAGGATTTTCCATAAGATTTTATTAGTGCCTCTCCTGCTAATTTTGATGCTGCATATGGATTTTCAGGATTTAATTCCGCATTAAGTTTGACTGGTAATTCCCTTTGAGTTCCATAAACTTCACGGGATGATGCAAATATTAATTTCTTGTTGTGTTTTGCGCATGCTGCAACTATATTTTTTGTTGCTTCAATATTTACTTTGTAGGTTAGCTCTGGGTCTTCAATAGAAGTCATTACTTGGCTGATTGCTGCCAGATGATAGATTACATCATTTTGTGAGATTAATTCTTCAATGTCTTTAGTAATATCTTGCTCAACTATCTTTACTTGATTATTGAGCTCTATGTTGTTTTTTCTGTAAAAATTATCAATTATTGTGACTTCGTGTTCAGAACAAAGTCGATTTGCGAGATATTTTCCGATAAAACCAGCTCCGCCAGTTATTAGAATCTTCATATTGCTTCCTTTTGAGTAAATTTAATAAAGGTTGTTAAGTAGAGTACTTCGATGCCAAGAAAAACTAAGCCAATGATTAGCTTCCTAATGCCTGCGCTTAATGAAGAGGACGCATTACCGGTTGTTATCAAATCTATACCCTCTGCTAAATTAAAGAAGGCCGGATACAATGTTGAGATTGTTGTTGTAGATAATGCAAGCACAGATAACACAGCAAAGGTTGCTAGAAAACTAGGTGCAAGAGTTGTAAGGGAGCGGAAACGAGGCTATGGTTCTGCGTATAAGAAGGGTTTCAAATCAGTTAAAGGTGATATTGTAATAACTGGTGATGCAGATAATACTTATCCATTTAGAGATGCTCTGAAATTTATTAGAATTCTAGAAAAAGAGGATTTAGAGTTCATTACTACTAATCGTTTTGCAAATATGGGTAAAGAATCTATGACTTTCCGGAATAAATTTGGTAATTATGTATTTAAAACTGCTACTAATTTGTTATTTGGCTTGAAACTTGATGATTCTTGGTCAGGAATGTGGATCTTTAGAACTAAGGCTTTGAAACATTTGAATATTACAAGTGACGGTATGCCTTTATCTCAAGAAATTAAAATTGAGGCATTTACTAAGTTAGGCGTTCGTGCTAAAGAAATTCCAATTAATTTTACGAATGTTCGAATTGGTGAAGCAAAGTTGGAACCTTGGAAAGATGGTGTTAGAACTTTGAAGTTCTTTGCTAGAAAAAAATTAGGTTTGTTGCATTAATTATTTTTTGAAAGTATATTTTGAGTGGAAACTGTAACTATAGAATGCTACAAATATTGCTGAGACTAGTTTTGCTAGGTGTGCAGGGATTCCAAAGTTTTCAACTATGAAAATTATGATTGCTGTATTTAGTAATATTCCTCCAATACTTACTCCGGTAAAAATTGACGCTTGTCTTTTGTAGTTTTTGTTGTATTGTTTGAATGTAAAGAATTTATTCATGAAGAAATTATATGTATATCCAATTACTTCAGCAAAAATTACTACCGGAATATAAAATAATGCCATCACATTATTTAGAATGTAAATTAATGACCAAGTTATGAATGTTGCCGTGCCTCCGACTAAAAGGAATCTTATGAGTCTCCGGTGGCTTTTCATGTATAAGATTGTTATATAAAACTTATAAATGGATTGTGTATAGTTTTTTTATGTCCAAGAAATCAAAAGTTTTTGCGGTTGTACCAGCATACAACGAAGAAAAACGAATTTCTAAAGCGATCAAAGATTTGAATAAATATAATTATAATATTGTTGTTGTGGATGATTCTTCAGTTGATAATACTGTTAAAGTTGTCAAGAAATTTAGAAATATTATAATTGTTGAACAAAAAGTTAATCGTGGTCAGGGTGCTGCACTTAGAGTTGGAATTAAGCGTGCGCTAAAAGAAGGTGCGGATATTATTGTAACTTTTGACGGGGATGGTCAACATCAAGCTAAAGAAATAAGTGAATTGATTGCGCCCATTGAAGCGGGAGTTTCAGATATTTCTTTAGGTTCTCGATTTCTTGATAAGAACACTGACATGCCTTTATCTCGTAAAATTTTGCTTGGTGGTTCAGTGTGGGTTGAACGAATATTCTTTGGAATAAAGTTGAGTGATGCACATAATGGATTTAGAGCAATGTCACGAAGTTCTGCTAAAAAGATTAGAATTAATGAGGACAGAATGGCACATGCATCTGAAATAATTAAAGAGATTTCTAGGAATGGTCTTCGATATAATGAAGTTCCAGTTAAGATTATTTACAACAAAGATACTATTGAAAATGGGACGGGTTCATATCGTACAGCCATCGGCGTTCTGTTTAAGATTATTGGTTGGAGACTCTTCGGTTGAATTTGCTCAATGATAAGCAATAAAAGATTTGAGTGTCGAGGTCTGTTAAATGGTTGATTATCTTCGTAGGATTTTGAAAGGTGGTTCTTACTACTTTATTGGATTGATTGTTGCAGGAATTGTTGCATATACTTCGAGAGTTGTATTAGTTAGAAATTTGACACCTGAAGATTATGGTTTGTTTGCAGCAATGTTTACTTCAATTGCTTTCTTTTTATTTTTCAGAAACTTTGGATTGAATATCTCGGTTGGAAAATTTATTCCTCAGTTTAAGGTTAAGAAAAAATATTCTGAGATTAAAACTTCAGTGATATCGGTACTATTATTTCAATTACTAATTTCAAGTTTGTTTGTTGTTTTATTTTGGTTATCGGCAGACTTTCTAGCTTTAAATTATTTCAAAGATCCACGTGCAAGTTTTCTAATTCGTGTATTCTCCTTCTACTTTATTACAAGCATATTTTTCAAGAACCTTTCTTCATTCTTTAAAGGATTTCAAAAAAATCGATTGCAATCACTTATTGAACCAGTAAAAAATATTAGCATACTCACCATGATTGTTGTGTTTATGTATTTGGGTTATGGTGTTCTCGCACCCGTTCTTGCTTATGTGTTTGCGGGTTTGATTCTGTTGTTACTATTTATTTATCCAGTTCTAAAAACATTTAATTTCTGGAAGTATCCTTTCAAAGAGCTTACTGTGTTTAAGCGAATGTTTATATTTGGACTTCCAGTTATGATGACTGGTGTTGGAACTAAATTTGTTAGTTACTTTGATACTTTAATGTTGACTTATTTTTCCGGCCTGGCTGAAGTTGGAGCATACAATATTGTTCTTCCAACAGCATTACTTTTCATGTTGCCTGCTTCTGCAATTGGCGCAGTCTTTATGCCTTTAATTTCTGAGTTATCTGCCCGCAAAGATTTTGATCGTGTAAAAACAGGAATGAGTTTGTTATACAAGTATTTGTATATGTTTAGTGCTCCAATAATTTTTAGTTTGTTTATTTTTGCTGATATTCTTATTGATAAATTATTTGGATCAGGATATTTGGTTGGAACCATGGCATTTAGAATATTATTGATCGGTGTTTTATTTAATATGTTGTCCGAATTAAATAATCAGTATCTGATTGGTACTGGTTTTCCAAAGCAAGTGTTTTGGGTTATGTTCTTTGGTTCAATTCTTAATGTTGTTCTGAATATCTTTTTGATTCCGAAGTATGGCCTTTCTGGTGCCGCAGTTGCCACTAGTTTGAGTTATTTTCTGATGTTTACAATTTCTACCTCTAAAGTTCTTCGTGGAACTAAAATGAAACTTCCTTTGTTTAATTGGAGTGTATTGCTTCTTGGTTTGACAGCCTTTGTAGGTGTTGTATATTTCATTAAAGATTTGGTTGCGTGGAATGTTTGGATCGAGGGTGCAGTTTCATTGTCGGTCGGTTATGTAATTTATCTATATGTTTTGAAGATTCTGGGTGTTTTGGATGTTGAAGAAATTAAATCGTTTGTTCGAAGAATAACTAATTAATACAACTCGAGATATTTGTCAGTTATGAGTTTTACATCAAAGTCTTTTGCTCTGCTTTTTCCATTTTTTGAAAGATTATTCTGTAGTTCTTTGTTAGTTAGTAGTTCTGAAACTTTATTGTATAAATCAATTGAGTTTTTTGGTTTTGAAAATAAGATATCTTTTCTATTTCTAAACAGTTCTTGTGTTTCAGGTAGTTTTGAAGTTATTGTTGGTATTCCCATTGCCATACTTTCAATTACAGATAATGGGTTTGATTCTGTTGCATCTAAGTTTGGGTAGGGAAAAACAGTTATGTGTGCTTCCGATAAATAATCAATTAGATTCTTTTCATCAAGAATTATTTTGTAGTTTGTTTGATTTTTTAATTGTTTGTCAATTTTCTTTTTGTTTTCCTTGAACGCTTCTGAATGTTTACATAGAAATATGAATAATGTGTTGTCTTTGAACCGAGGAATTATATCTACGAGATATTTGTATCCTTTCCGGTCTGCAAGTGGTCCGTAGAACAATACCACTTTTTTGTTTTTGGATTTGTTTTTGGATTTTGTTTTGAACTTATTCAAATCAATGTGTGAGTTTATGTACTTAATCTTTGATTTTGAAGTTCCGTATTTTGTTATGACTTCTTCAATTGATTTGCTTCCTAATGTGACCTTCGATAATAAATTTAGAATTGGTGATGCTAAATAAGTCTTGGAGTATTTTGTTTTAGATTTTAAGGTATGAATTCTTTTGACTTTTTGTAGTGGTTTTCCAATTATTGTTCTTGTTGCAAGCAAAGGTGATGAGCTGAATCCATGTATTACATCAAATTTTATATTTTCACTCTTTTCTACTTTTTTTATTCCAGTCAAAGTGAATAATAATTTGTTGATTTTGTCAGTAAATGGCATTTTTATTCTGTAAACTTTGACTCCGTTAATTGTTTCTCGTTCTGGAAGATTTGGTTTGTGGTCAGTCACAATTATTGTATTGTGACCTCGTGAGTTAAGCTCTTTTGCTAGCTGTAAGGTTGATAAATTTGTAGCCTCGACTTTGTTCTTATGGAATGCATTTATTACAAGAGCTATGTTTTTCATTTTTCTAAATTTTCAGCTTGTTTCCAATCTTCTTCTGTATCGATATTTACAATGTTTCTATTTATTATGTAACTTGTGCAACGTTCTCCGAATAGACTGTTCTGTTCCATTAAAGTCTCAGGTGTTATAATGTAAATTTGTCCGTTTTTCCAATAAGTTTGTTTTAAATCTTGACGTCTTGTTGATTTTTTGTCGTCATTAATTGATTCACTGTCTGAAACATTTAGAACTTGTCCGTTATCATTTATCTTTTTTTGCCAGAGTGGATTGAAATGTTTTGGTACTGGTGAAAGTGAAATTAGTGAGTCCCATTTTCCATTTAGTACTGTTTCAATTGCTTCGTCAATTTCTTCAGTCTTTTGAAATTGTGCAGTTGATTGCAAAAGCACGATTAGTTTTACTTTTTCATTATTGTTTTGTAAGGTTTGTATTGTGTGTTGTAAAACTGGAAGGGTTGGTGAATTGTCTTGAGCAAGTTCTTCGGGTCTGTCAATTATTTCAGCACCGTATTTCATAGATACTTCTTTTATTTCTGTATCTTCTGTTGAAACAATTACTCGTTCAATATGTTTTGATTGTTTTGCTGCTGCGATTGTGTAAGAAATTAGTGGTTTTCCGTTTAGTAGTTTGATATTTTTTCTAGGAATTCCTTTTGATCGACCTCTTGCTGGAATGATTGCAATTATTCCTTCCATCAATAGTTTAACCTCTTCTGAACTTTTATTTTTGAGTTTGCCAGAGTATTGGCAATTTGTTTTGATGTATTTGGTTTGAAATATAATTCACTTTGGTTGTAATTTCCGTTTTTAATTTGTTTGAGTATTGCTTCTTTTATTTCTTCAGCGTTGTGCGGAACGTCAATTACGTTCTTGTCTTTTAGGCGTCCTTGTTGTCGCGTTCCAATGTTTACTGCGGGAGTTCCTAAAAATGAGCTTTCTTTTATTCCTGCTGATGAATTTCCAACAATACATGATGCGTTTTTCAATAGTTTTGCAAATAAGGTTGGATCTAAAAATCTTACAAATTGTATGTGATTTTGTTCAGTATTTTCTCTATAAACTCTGACTGCTTTACTTAGTTCATCAGTTCCCGCATCAACGTTTGGCCAAATCCAAATTGTTGGCATCTTTAATTCATGAATTGCTTTAATTGTTTCTTCGGTTTGTTCTTTTGATTTTTTATGTTCAGTTGTAACTGGATGTTGTATAATTATTAGATATTTTTTTGATAAATCCGGTCTTTCACCTACACCAATTGTTTTTCCTTTCCAAAGTTCATTTGGGTTAAAAGTTAGATCTTGTGAGTTTAGGAATTCTGCATCTGGACTTCCTACATTGTAAACGTTTTCTGGAAGCTCTCCCATCTTTAGTATTCGTTCTTTTGATGTTTCATTTGTTGCGAAATGTATGTGTGCAAGTTTTGTTACTGCATGTCTTACGGATTCATCAATTGTTCCAGTTACATCTCCTCCTTCAATATGTGCTAATGGAATATTTAGATAGGCTGCAGCAATTGCAGGTGCTAAGATTTCATATCGATCTCCTCTGATTAAGACTATGTCTGGTTCTAAATTTTCAAATGCTGTTGAGAATTCAAGCAATCCTAATCCCGTGGTTTTTGCCATTGCTGTAGGGGTTCCTCCTTCCAGAAGCATTGTTATTTTTTTGTTTATCTTGAAACCATCTTCTTCTATTTTGGTTATTATGTCTCCATACTTATCAATAAGTGCTGAACCTGCCACAATTAATTGTAATTCTAACTCTGGATGTTCATTAATTTCTTTCAAAACTAGTTTCCCTCGAGCATAGTGTGCCCTATTTGTTATTATCACACAGACTTTTTTCATTCGATAACCTCTCGTGTGATTGGATCAAATCTTTTCAGTTTAACTTTTGTAGTTTTACCTAAAATAGTTGTAAATTCTTCAGAAGGTAATCCTCCCGCGTGCTGTTGTGGACGCATTGCATAAACCATTTCTTTGGTAATTGTTGTTCCTTCTGGAATATTTTGACCTGCCATTAATGATTTTCTGAACAGAGGTCTGAAAACTGCTTCATCTTTGTTGAGCGTTTTTCCCGTTGTTCCTAGACTTCTTGTTGTTAACTCTGAAACTAATATTTCTTGTTGGTTTTTTGGATTTGATTCTAATTCTCTGATTCTTTTAACTAACTGTTTGAATTCTTCAGGAGTTTGTGATACTTTGTGATCTGCCCCATAAAGTTCTCTTGATAAAGTGAAATGTTTTTCAATTACTTTTGCTCCCAACGCTACTGCGGCTACTGCGGCATCGTTTTCAATTGAGTGATCTGAGAACCCGATTGGGATGTCAAATTTTTCATTGTAGAATTTTATTGTGTTCAAGTTTAATTCTTCAGGTGGACAAGGATATTTTGATACACAGTGTAATAATATTGGTTGTGCATCTTTTGATTTTATAAATGCTATGGCTTTTTCAGTTTCTTCTAGCGTTGACATTCCTGAAGAGAAAATTATTGGTTTTTTGGTTTCAGCCAAATAGTCAAGTGTGACAAAATCCAATATGTCTCCTGAACCAACTTTCCATACTTCAGGATTTAGTTTGTTTAGTCTCTTCGCTGCTCCGCGACTCATTGGTGTTGACATAAACATTATATTTTGTTTGTCACAAAATTTCTTTAGTGGTTTCCAAAATTCAAGAAAAGGTGTTGCATGTGTATTTCTAGAAACCCAGGAATATCTGTCAGAACCTTTTTTTGTGAAATGAGGTGAGGTGAATTCAATGTTTAATACTTCATCATGAACATAATGTGTTTGGAATTTAACTGCATCTGCTCCTGCTTCTTTTGCCTTCATAACTAATTCTTTTGCGTTGTCAAGATATTCTTCAACAGACTTTGAATCTTCAGTTTGGATGAAATTCTTTCCGATTTCTGCAATGATGAATGTGCGTTTCAGAAGTTTATCAATTTCCATGCGTTAGGGTTGGAACTGGCATTTTAAAGGTTATGAAAGAAAAATAGTTATAGGCTTTAAAAGTCCTTTTCGAGTCCATCTACTAGCAATTTAATATTTTGTTTATTGTTCATTAATTTCTCATATTTTCCCACAAAAAGCATCTGTCCTGGATGTGCCACTTCAATGACTGCATTGATGTATTTATACTGTTGCTCCGTTGTTAATTTCTTTTGGGTTGCGCTTTTTATTGTTTTAGATAGATCATAGAAATCTCTTACTTTTTCAAAATGATTGAATATATCATAGTAAACATTTCCAAGAACTATTGCTGGTTTCTTATGTAGTAATGCTTCCCATCCTGAATTTGAATTGATTGTTATTACTCCTGCTGAATGTTTAAGAATATCATGAGTATTTATTTTTGTGTCAATAAGTCTTACATTTTTTAGTTTCTTTATTTGTCTCAGCTCTGAAATTTTGAATTCGCCTTCTCCGTTTGGATGTTGTTTAACATATAGTTTGTATTTTATTGGTAAATGTTTTGAGATTGTTTCAATTAGCTGAAATTGATTATAATATTGTGGAGCCCTGAGCAAAATTTGTGCATCTCCGCTTCGGTGTAGTGGAAAATAGAAGTATGGTTCATCAAATTTTGGAGATTCAGTCATTCGTTTTGCGATTGGTTTTCTCAAAGGTCGCATTCCTTGTTCTTTTCCAATATGCCATAAATTTGCATATGGATTTTTGAAGTGTTCATATCGCGCATTGGAATATATGCTTCGCATAAATAATGCTAGTTCTTTGAATCCTGGAACTTTGAATATTGTATAAGTTAATTTCTTTTCTTTTTTTGTTGGGTTTAAATATTCCTTAACTCGTTTTATTTGTTTTGGGGTTAATTTTTTGTTTTTATTCTTTTTCCAATATTTTGTTAGTTCATCCCAGCGTCCCGTAGGGTCTTTTACAGTTACGAACGTATTTGGGATTGGATTAACTTTGTAAATCATTTGTACAGCTCCAAATTTTGGTGCAACATATCTTGGAACTAAATTTACAAATCGCTCTTGTCCTCCAAGAATTACATCTGGTTTATGTTTCTTCAAATATTCTTCCCAGAATTTGAAGTGTTTTATCAAATCTTGAAACGCATGTTTACGGTTTTTAGCTGAGTAATTTTTGTCAGCAGTGAGAATTAAGTTCATGTTTGTTTTGTATTTCTCTTCATATTTTTCAAGTTCTTTTTGTAAGTTATTAATTTTGTATGTTTCAAATTTATCAAGAATATTTTCCACAGTTTTCCCTCTTTGGTTTAGGAATTTTTGTGCTTTTCTTGAATAAGTAACATTCTGAACTGTATACCCTCTTGATTCAAATTCTTCAGTAAGAACTAGCTGTCTCTTTGCAAAAGTTACTGAATTTGAGATGAATATGATTTTTTGGACTTTTTTCATGGCGAGTTTTATTAATTGGAGTTATAAATATTGTGAAATTTAGTACTTCAGCCTTCTGAAATGTTTTTTCCAGATTTGATTGTTTATTGTTTCTAGGTTCTGTTTCATAGTTCCAGAATTTAGTAATTGTGAATTTGGAATCTTAATCAGTTGTTTATATCTTCTAAGTTGATCTTTTAGGTTTTGAGTATCAATAGTTTTTCTTCGTTTTGTTAGCGTTGTTATATTTGTATTGATAATTAACGTTTGATCTGGTTTTGGGAATAATTTCAAGAGTACGCTCATTAATATTGATTTTTCAGCATAAGGATATTGTCCATATACATGATAAAAATATCTGTCACAGACTACTAACTCCCGATTACGTAATTTTGGATATATTTTTGTAAAGTATGTTGCTAAATATTCTAAAAATAGATATGTAAAGAATAGTTCATACTTCAAACTAAATTTTGGTATTTTTTCAGTTGTTGCGGTTTTATACATCTCTTTTTTGGGTATTTTTTGTAATATTTTTGTTGTAGGTAATATTGGTTTCCATCCAAAATAGAAGTAGTTTGCTTTCAGTTTTAGTTTGTCAAATAAGTTGTTATATGTTTTTACTGATTCTTTGGTGAGTGTTGATTTTCCCGAACCATTTGGTCCAACTAATGCAATTAACGCACCTTTTCTCTTTGGTGAAATTCGTTTGGTAAAAAATTGGATTACTTGTTTTGTTAGGAGTAGTTGTGTTCTTAAATTGAATAGTGGTTTTAATGGAATTGTTAATTTTTGATTAGTTATTAGTTTGTAGAAATTTGTTTTCCATTTGTATTCTTCTAATTGTAATTTGATGTAATCTTCATCTAAGTTTTTGTTCTTGAAAATCTTTTTTTCAGTTTGAGTTATTTTTCTATTTTCAAATAATATGTGTGCTGCATGAATTAATACTTGATCTTCTTTACTTGGTATACTTACAAGTGAATTCATTTTCTTTGATCTTTCAGTTACTTTATTCTGATTGAGCGTCTTGATTCCTAGCCAAGCAATTCTTCGATGTAAATGTAATATTAGCATGAATTGTTTCTCATATTTTATGAGCATTGTTTTGAATGGTTCATTTTTTTCGGTTAAATAACTTTGATACTTGTTTTTTTGTAGAACTTTCATAGCTCTTTTGTAGTCTTTGTTATTTTTGAATAGAATATCAAGACCTCCAATTGGAGTGTTGTATTTTTCTGTATGCTTGAAAAGAACATAATCTATTTTTGATTTCTTTAGAATTTTTAATGGAATTTTGTATACTTCAGGAATCTTGTATTCTTTGAGCATCAATGATTTTGATATGTATGTTTTATAAGCTGTATTAAATTATGTTCTATGTACCTTTAGAAACCTATAAAAATCTTAGTTGGTGCGAGGGAGCATGACTAAGTATGTTATGATTACTGGTGGAGCTGGACTAATTGGTTCAAATATTTGTAAATTATTAGTTAAAGAAGGTAAATATACTCCGTTAGTTGTAGATATTTTTGTTAATTATATTAATCCGACCAAGAATAAAAAGGATGATAGTTGGTATCATCGTTTTGAAGGTATTGCTGATAAAGTTGTTATGAGGCGTGCAAATTGTTCGGATTATTCAGTTGTTTATGATTTACTAAAAAAGTATAAACCCGAATATATTATTCATTTAGCAGCATTGCCTCTTGCAAAAATGAGTGATACCAGTCCTCATGAGTTTAAGGAAGGTCCAATTTCTGCAACCTCTGTTTTGTTACATGCAGTTCATAAATTGAAAGAGGAAGGTTCTGATTTCTTGAAGAAATTTGTTTATACTTCATCAAGCATGGTTTATGGTCATTTTGAGCAAGACCCTGCTCCCGAAGATCATCCAACTAGACCAATGAGTCTGTATGGGACTTACAAGTTAGCAGGTGAGAATATTACTCAAGGTTTGTGTAAAACTTATGGTTTGAATTATGCAATTATTCGGCCTTCGGCAGTTTACGGTCCAACTGATTTAAATCGAAGAGTAAGTCAGATTTTTGTTGAGAATGCAATTCATGGTAAGACTTTGAAGATTATTGGGGGAGATAAAGAAATTTTAGACTTTAGTTATGTTACTGATGTTGCAGAAGGTTTTTTACTGACTACGTTGAGTGAGGTTAATAATGAAATTTTCAATATTACTGGTGGAGATCCTCGTTCGCTTTTAGATTTTGCGAATATTGTAAAGGAATACTTCCCTGAGGTAAATCTTGAAATTATGGGTCGTGATGAAAGTCGTCCTATTCGAGGTGGACTTGATATTTCAAAGGCAAGAAAATTATTAAATTATAATCCTAAATTTAAATTGGAAGAAGGAATTAAGGTTTACCTTGATTTCTTATTAGAAAAAAATGGAAATTCCTCTGTGTAAAATATATACTGATGATCGAGAAGTTCAAGCAGTTAAAGAAGTTTTAGATTCTGGCTGGTTAGCACATGGTCCAAAAAATAAAGAATTTGAGAAATTATTTATTGATGAAATAGGTACTAAACATGCAACTTGTTTCAATTCTTGTGCTTCTGCACTTTATGGTGTAATTGTTGCTCTTGGGTTGAAGGGAGAGATTATTCTTCCAAGTTTTACTTTTTCAGCATCTGCAAATGTTATTGAACTTGCTGGATGTACGCCGGTTTTTGCAGAGATTGATCCAGTTACAATGAATCTTGATCCTGAAGATCTGTCCACTCGAATCACTGATAAGACAGTGGCGATTATGCCCGTTCATTATGCTGGTCAGGTTTGTGAAATGGATAAGATCATGGCGATTGCAAATAAACATAATTTGAGAGTCATTGAAGACTCTGCTGAAACTCTTGGTGCAAGTCTTAATGGTAAAGTTGCAGGTTCATTTGATATTGGATGTTTTTCATTTTATCCCACTAAGAATATAACTACGGGTGAAGGAGGAATGGTTACTCATAACGATGATGACTTAATTTCTAACTTGAATGCAGGAAAGGCGCACGGAATAACTCGCCCTACTTTTGTTCGTGATAAGGAAGCAAAACCTTATCATCGTGATGCTATTATTCCAGGTCATAATTTTAGAATGTCGGATATTAATGCCGCGATCGGTGTTGTTCAAATGAGAAAACTATCTGAAATGAATCGATTACGACGCGAACATTCTCAATATTTGAATGAGGGTTTGAAAGATTTGGTTCGAGTACCTATCGTTAAAGATCTTGATACGCATGTTTACCAGATGTATGTTATTCAAGTTGAAGAAATTGATGATCGTGATGCGCTTTTAGACTTATTGAAATCTTCAGGAATTGGTGCAAGCGTACATTTTGATCCTCCAGTTCATATGCAATCATATTATAGTAAAAAATATCCAATAACTTTGCCAGTTACTGAAGATGTTTGTCAGAGAATTATAACTCTGCCAATGTTCCCAAGTCTGAAAAAGGAAGAGTTGGATTATATTATAGAAAAAATTGGTGAATATTTTGCAAAGAAAAAATAAACTGTATTTGAGTATTGTTATCCCGTGTCATAATGAGGAAATTGCAATTCCTAAATTGTGTAGAAAGTTAGAAAAGGTCTTGGCTAAAAGTCTGAATAAACCCTGGGAAGTTTTCCTGGTTAATGACGTTAGTACTGATAATACTTTGAAGCGAATCAGACTTATTAGTAAAAGAAATCCTAGATTTAAAGTTATTGACCTTAAAAGACGGGGCGGTCAGACGGGTGCCTATCGTGCAGCATTCAAAGCTGCTTCCGGGAAGTATATATTGAGAATGGATGGAGATATGCAAGATGATCCTGGAGATTTGCCTCTATTCTTAGATAAAATGTCCAATAATTATGATGTTGTTGTAGGTATTAGAGAGGCTCGCAAGGCTTCGAAATTTTTAAGATTTGCTACACAAGTGTATAATTTAATTGGAATTCTGACGTTTGACTCTCCTTTTCGTGATAGTTCTTCCAGTTATATTGTTTTCAAGTCCAAATATCTTAAGAATTTGAATTTAAAACATAATGATCATCGTTATTTGGTTCTGATTTCTCATTTGAGGGGTTTGACTAAACCCGGTGAGGTTATTGTTCAAAATCATCCTCGACTTGGTGGTAAGAGTAAATATAATTCGTATAGAAAACTTGTTTTTGGAGTTCCAGAATTTATTAGATTTATTATTCGTGCAAAATGCGGCTATTACAATTAAAATATCTTTGGTAGTTTTCCAGTTTTAATTGCATCTTCTTCGATGAACATTTTGTGCCAAATTTGGAAATTTAGTAAAGTCCAAAGTTGACGTGCATAGAATAGTGGTGATGTTTGATAGTTCTTTTGGATTTTATCTATTGTACTATAATCAAAGAATCCTTGTCGGTTTACTTCTTGTTTATTTAGAACTTTATCAAACATTCCTTTGATATCTTCTTTCTGCATCCATAGATCAATTGGTACATAGAATCTATGTTTCTTTCTTCGAATTATGCTTTCAGGCAAATATGGTCGCATAGCTTCCTTCAAAATATATTTTTCGTTCTTGATTTTATTCAGTTTAAGATTTGGTGGAATTGTGGCTGCAAATTCTGCCAGTTTATGATCCAAGAATGGAACTCTTCCCTCTATTGAGAATGGCATTGTTGTTTTATCTGCTTTCATCAATAAATTTTCCGGTAGCGGTTCTTTTACTTCATATCTCAGAATTTGATTTAGATATGGTTTTTTGTCTCCATAATATATTTTATTTATTCTATCTGAATGAGCATATTGTTTGATTTGTTCTAAGAACTCTGGCGTTAGTACTTCGTGTCTTTCTTTATCGTTGAAAATTCCCATAATCTCAAAATACGCTTTAGATTTGTCATCAATATTTGTAACATAGTTTTGAAATCTCTTTCTTCCCTCTTTTCCAATATTTGATGCGAATGCAAAAAAGTGGTTTAATCCTTTTTCTGGAAAAAAATCTACGGACTTTGAACCTACTGCGCGTAAAGGTTTTGGGATTAATTTTAGTTTGTTTCGTTGTAATAAGAATTTGTTTTGTTCATACCCTCCAAACATTTCATCAGCACCCTCTCCAGATAGAACCACAGTTACATCTTTTGTTGCTAAAGGTTCATCACCGTGCCAAATAACTCTTGGTAAATTTTTAACTAAATTTGAGTCTACAATAATTTCTTTGTGATCTGTATTGAAATGATCGCTTACAATTTTTGCATGTCTAAGTTCATCAACTTCACCACCATATCCGAAACCTACAGAAAAAGTTTTGATATTGTCTGTGAATTCATTCATTACTCCTACAATCGAACTTGAATCTAGTCCTCCGCTGAGATAAACTCCCAAAGGTACGTCACTCATCATTCTTCGTTCAATAGAATCTTTTAGTTGTTGTCTTACTCCTTCGATAAAATATTTCTTTGATTTATTTTCTACGTTGTATTCTAAATCCCAGTATTTTTGTATATCGAATTTAATTCCTTTTATTATTGTCCCTTCACCTGAGATATATCTCATAGACACAAATCGATTTAATGCATCTGGATTAATATCTCTAGAAATATCATTTACTAATATACTCTTTAGTTCTGAAGCAAACATGAATTTCTTTCCTTTTTTGTAATAATACATTGGCTTTATTCCGATTCTGTCTCTTGCTCCGAAAAGTAATTTTTTATCTGCGTCATAAATTACAAATGAAAATTGTCCATTGAATTTTTTTAGGCACTCAGGACCATATTCATCGTAAGCATTGATTATTACTTCGGTATCAGTGTCGCTATTAAATTTGTAACCTTT
>LWDU01036268.1_pt1 | contig 18422 bp, 18 predicted proteins | sample 727161 | NCBI WGS metagenome assembly LWDU01 (sample SAMN04566230, study PRJNA314399) | hydrothermal vent metagenome | isolation source: deep sea hydrothermal plume seawater | place: Mexico: Gulf of California, Guaymas Basin | collected 2004-07-11
GTCGGCGAATCGCCACGCGACAGGAATCTGGAGGCGACAGAATTAGCGGCATGGACGACATTGATGAGTGTAATTCTTAACCTGGATGAAGTTGTGACGAAGGAGTAGGCCGACCCCAAATGCTTGATCCACTCAACAACACCCGGCGTCACTTTTTCAGTCGGTCGGCTTGTGGCCTTGGCACGGCTGCATTGGCGTCGCTGCTGCACAGCGATGGTGCTGCCGCTGCGCAATCCAACCCTGCCGGCGACTTCCAGACGCACACCCCCACCGCAAAACGCGTCATCTATCTGTTTCAGTCGGGTGCGCCGTCGCAGTTGGATCTGTTCGACCATAAACCCAATCTCGCCGACCTACGAGCTTCAGAGCTGCCGGATTCCATTCGCCAGGGGCAACGTCTGACCGGCATGACAAAGGACCAGCCGTCTTTTCCAGTCGCTCCGTCGACCTTTCGTTTTCAGCAACGAGGCCAAAGCGGCGCCTGGGTCAGCGACCTGTTGCCGCACACAGCGAAGATCGCCGACGAATTGTGTTTCGTAAAGTCCATGCACACCGAAGCGATCAATCATGATCCTGCCATCACATTCATCCAGACGGGAGCACAGTTGGCCGGACGTCCGTGCATGGGATCATGGCTATCGTATGGGCTCGGCAGCGAAAACAAGGACCTGCCTGCGTTTGTCGCCATGGTCTCCGGCGGTGGCGGCCAACCGCTGTACGATCGGCTGTGGGGCAGTGGTTTCCTGCCGACTCGATACGCAGGCGTCAAATTCCGCTCCATCGGTGACCCGGTTCTGTTTCTGTCCAATCCTCCCGGCATCAACGCCACACTGCGCCGCAGCTTTCTGGACGACCTTGCTCAACTGAACGAACTCAAACGTCAGGAAGTGGGTGACCCCGAGATTACGACTCGGATTGCTCAGTACGAAATGGCTTTCCGAATGCAAACGTCGGTGCCGGAACTGACGGACATCTCGGACGAACCTCAACACACGTTTGATCTGTACGGCGAAGATGCCAGGAAACCCGGCACGTTCGCCTTCAACTGTCTTTTGGCACGACGGCTGGCGGAACGAGACGTCAGGTTTGTGCAGCTGTTTCACCGTGGCTGGGACCAGCACACGGATCTGCCGAATAAGATCGCTGTGCAGTGCAAAGATACAGACCGGGCCTCGGCCGCTCTGGTGCAGGACCTGAAGCAACGGGGCCTGTTGAAGGATACGTTGGTGGTCTGGGGCGGAGAATTTGGTCGCACGGTTTACTGTCAGGGGAAGCTGACGGCGAATGATTACGGCCGAGACCACCATCCGCGAGCCTTCACAATCTGGATGGCGGGCGGCGGGATCAACGCCGGCACTTCGTTCGGCGAAACCGACGAATTCAGCTACAACGTCGTCCGCGACCCCGTCCACGTCCATGACCTGAATGCCACGATTCTGCATTGTCTGGGAATCGACCACACCCTGCTGACGTTCAAATACCAAGGCCGCCACCATCGTCTGACGGATGTGCACGGCAAGGTCCTGCAGCCGCTGCTGGGGTGATTCGGGTTCCGGAAGCAATGCCGTTACCGCTGTGCCGCCCGCTTGACCAGCGTTACTTTCGCCGATAGATTCCGGCAGCCGTTGGTCTTTCGGGTAAGCGCACGGTGAACCGCATCTTGCAAGTGCCTGTATTCTGTGAGGATTTGATATCCCCTCAGATCGGAGCATCGCACAATGGCAAATCATCGGCGGAGTTTGGAGAAAGAATCGTATTGGCGGCGTCAGCTTGAAGGGCAGGTGGTCAGCGGGCTGTCGATTCGACAGTATTGTCGGGACCAGCAGGTTTCGGAACCTTCATTTTACGTGTGGCGACGGGAACTGGCAAAACGCGATCAGGAGACCGCCACAAAGTCCGGCTGTTCGACCGCCCTGATGGCCCTGGACATCATTCCTTCCGGTGACTCAGTGAAACTGGAGATTGAGGTTGCTGATGGCGTGGTGATTCGGCTTCGCGAAGAGGCTTCCACAGAAACTCTGTCGCGTGTCCTTGCTGTGGCCTGCCGTCAGGGCAATGCTGCCGTCAAGGACGGTGGTCAGGTGAGATCGTGCTGAGTATCTCTCGAACGACTCGCGTGTTCCTTGCCACGGAGCCGACAGATATGCGGAAGGGATTTGACGGCCTGTTTGCTCTGGTTGAAAACGTCATCAACGAAGATCCGTTTACCGGTCATTTGTTTGTGTTTCGCAATCGCAGACGAGATCGGTTGAAAATACTCTGGTGGGATCGCGACGGGCTCGCGTTTTTCTATAAGCGTCTGGAGAAAGGGGCGTATCAGTTTCCCACAGATGTTCTGGTGCAGAGGAAGACGCGTGCATCGAGTAGCACGAACAACTCGCAGCGTTGTGAAATCCGAGCCGATGAACTGGCGATGCTGCTGGAAGGCATTGACCTTGCCAGTGTGAAGCGTCGGAAGCGATATGATCGCAGTGCGGCTCCTGAAAACCGGCCAACATCATCGGCGTGATGTGACGACATCGGCCATCACTTTTTCTTCACGACCATCGACTTGTTCGATGGTCGTTTTCTTTTTAAAACCTGTCAGGTTCGAAGAACTTTTGTGAAACATTTTCACCGTGCATCGCGTCGTACAGGCATGAGTCAGGAAGACCTCAATCTGCCGAATGATATTGAGCAACTGAAGGCGATGATTGCCGAACGCGAAGTTGTTCACAACGTCGCAATCGCCGAACGCGACGCCACGATCACTCAGCGTGAAGCGGTGATTGCCTCACAGCACGACACGATTGACAGTCAGTTGAAGAAGCTGGCCGGGCTGCAGCAACAACTCGCTCGCCTGCTTCGAAAACAGTACGGTCCGCAGAAGGAACGTATCGATCCTGACCAGTTGACACTGTTTACAACGGACGAACTTGAAGAATTGGTTAAGGAGCTTCAACAGGGAATCACAGATTCTGTTTTCACAGACGACGGCAGTTGTACAGACAAGGGTGATGGGGAAGCCTCTTGTCCACCAGAGAAGGCGAAACGCACAGGGCACGGCCGACGCCTCTGCCCGAGCACCTTCCGCGGGAAGAAATATTTCACGAACTGTCAGACGAAGAACGCACGTGTCCCTGCTGCGGAAAGCTTCGAAAAGAAATTGGCAGCGAAACAAGTGAACAGCTCGAATTCATTCCCGCGGCACTGAAGGTGATTCAACATCATCGCAAAAAATACGCCTGCGAGGAATGCGAAGAAAACGTGTCTATCGCTGATAAGCCTGCTCAGCCGATTGCAAAGGGACTGCCGGGGGCCGGGCTTCTGGCTCACACGGTCCTGTCAAAGTACGGAGATTTCCTTCCCCTGTATCGCCAGGAAGACATTCTGTCGCGAAACGGAATCATCATTCGTCGCAGCACGCTGTGTGGTTGGGTGGCTGCGGCTGCCGATCTGCTTCGGCCCTTATACGATCTGATGTGTCACCGCGTTCGTCAGTCACACGTGATTCACACGGGCATCAAAATGCTGGCCAAAGGTCAGTGTGCAAACTGCAAGTTCTGGACGTACGTTGGGGATGAGGCGAATCCATTTTCCGTTTATGAATTCAGCCTGACGCGCGAAGGCAAAGAGCCCCTGCGTTTTCTGAAAGGATTTCATGGCTATCTTCAGGCCGACGCGTTCAGTGGTTACGACCAGGTTTACGCATCCGGAAACGTGATCGAAGTGGCCTGCATGGCTCACTGTCGCCGTTACTGGTGGGAAGCAAGACAGACCGATTCTCGCCGAGTTCATGAGGCAATCAGCTATGTCGCCAGGTTGTATGCACTGGAAACAGAGTTCGATAACGCAAAGCTGTCCTACGACGACCGTCGCCATGCCAGACAACAATACGCCGTGCCAATCCTGAGTGCATTCGAAGTATGGCTGCGATCAGATCAGAACATCAAAGTGTTGCCGAAAAGTGAAATTGGCAAGGCGTTCACATACACGCTCAATCAATGGCAGGCGTTGTGTCGCTACACGGAAGACGGGGCTCTGAGTATCGACAACAACCTGGCAGAACGCCAGGTCAAATTACCCGCTATCGGAAGACGTAACTGGCTGTTCGTCGGCAGCGAAACCGGCGGTGAACGTGCCGCGATTATGCCGCGATTATGCTGAGCTTCATGGCCAGTGCAAAGTTATGCGGAGTCGAACCATGGGCGTGGCTGAACGCCATCATCCGCGAGCTTCCTCGACGTTTCGTCAACCGTGCCCCGAACGAACCACCGGACCTGACGGACCTGCTGCCGGACGTCTGGCTGAAAAGTCATCCGCAGCATCGCTGGCAGGTAGACGACATCCGCAAGCTGGAAAGAGAACAATCGCGACAACAAAAAATCGCCAAACGAAGAAAAATCGCAACCTGAACCTGTGGTTCACTGTGCGCTTACGTCTTTCGCGACTACGGCTTTTTTCATTTTCGGAATTAATTGCAGACGACTGCGTATTACGCTGATTCGTAACTGCGAAAGACGCGTTCGAGCGTGAGAATCCGGAATACCTATGAGTCAGAATGGTTCACGAGCACAGGTAAACTGCTCTACACTGCGTCGCGACAGGTTCGTAACGCGCAGCAGCCGTCACTCAACTCCCCACTTTCAACTACAGGATGAACCACCGATGGCTCAGCGAGCTCTCGTCAGCGTCAGTAATAAACAGGGGCTGGATACTTTTGTGAAGGGCTTGGTCGACCTGGGCTTTGAGATCCTGTCGACCGGTGGTACTCGGCGGTTCCTTGAAGAGTCCGGCGTTCCGGTCATCGACGTCACGACCTACACCGAATTTCCCGAAATCATGGATGGTCGCGTCAAGACGCTGCATCCCAAAGTGCACGGTGCGATTCTGGGCCGGCCGACTCTGGAAACAGACGCTGTGGCCATTGCGGAACATGGCATCGTTCCGTTTCAGCTGGTCGTCTGCAATCTGTATCCGTTCCAGGAAACCATCGCCAAACCGGACGTGTCGATTCCGCAGGCCATCGAACAGATTGATATCGGCGGACCGTCGATGGTGCGTTCGGCTGCCAAGAATCATGCTCACGTGGCCATTGTGACGTCGCCCGATCAGTACGCTGACGTGCTGCAGAAAGTTACTGATGGCAGCATGGATGATACCTTCCGCCGCAAACTGGCTGCCGCAGCATTTGAAATGACGGCGTCCTACGACCGAGCGATTGCCGACTACATGGCAGAAATCACGTCCGACGCCGACGACAAAGGCTCGGCTTTCGGACAGCAGCTATCGTTGTCACTTCAATTACAGGAGTCTTTGCGTTACGGCGAGAACCCTCATCAGAAAGCGGCGTTCTATGTCGAACACGATGCGCCCGTCACGTCGCTTGCCCGAGCAAAACAACGGAACGGCAAAGAGCTGTCCTACAACAACCTGATGGACCTTGACTCGGCGAAGGCGATCGCGGCGGAATTCGATCAACCAGCGGCCTGTGTGATTAAACACAGCAATCCCTGCGGCTGTGCCGTGGCGGATTCCCTGGCAGTCGCCTTTGACAACGCTCACGCTGGTGACCCCGTCAGTGCATTCGGATCGATCATTGGCCTGAATCGACAGGTGGACGTTGCCACCGCGGAGCGGCTGTGCGAACCGGGCCGTTTTATCGAAGCCATCATCGCGCCAGGCTACGATGCGGATGCGTTTGAGGTACTGACAACAAAACCGAAATGGAAGAAAAACGTGCGGTTGATGGAGGCTGTATTTTCAGACGAGGGGAAAGGCGCTGCGGAGTATCGGCGAGTGTCGGGAGGACTGCTGGTCCAGGACCGAGACGATCTGCCACAGCCCGAAGACGACTGGAAAGTGGTCACTGAACGCCAGCCAACGGATGAGGAAATGGCAGACCTGCGATTTGCATGGAAGGTCTGCCGACACGTGAAGTCAAACGCGATTGTCTTTGCCAAAGGAGGCATGTTGCTGGGTGCCGGAGCGGGGCAGATGAGTCGCCTGGACAGTTCGTTCATCGCCGGGATGAAATCCGGAGACCGCAGCAACGGCGGAGTGGTCGCCAGTGACGCATTCTTCCCGTTCCGTGACGGCATTGACGAAGCGGCCAAAGCGGGCATCAAAGCCGTAATTCAGCCAGGAGGATCTCGGAACGACGAAGATGTCATCGCGGCCTGCAACGAATACGGCATGGCCATGGTCGTCACCGACCGCCGACATTTCCGCCACTAAGGGCGGGATCCACGGTCGAGACCTGACACTCTTATTACTCGGGAGTCAACTTCACTCTCCCTGGGGAGAGTCGAGCCTAAGCGAGGAGGACGCCCCGGAATTCGGCCGTTGTGATCGGCGTTCGAAAATTCCCTGCACTTTTTTTGCAACATCTGCGTTCGACCGGCGACTGCCCCACCGACAGCCGTAATTTGCTGTAAATTACGCGGTTTCAGGTTTACCGGACGTCCATTGTCCGGCGTTTGGGAGTGTCGATCATGTTACGCTGGATCAAATACGGAGTGGGAACGGTTGTTGTTGTCGGAGTGGCCGGATTGACGTTGCTGGGCTCGAATTTTGGCAGCTATATCCGCACGACCACCAATGCGGCTCAGGAAGCTGCCAGAAATGCCGTGCCCGTGGAATTCGAATTGCGACGAGCCAGCGATATGATCGAAGCCATCCTGCCCGATCTGCAGTCTCAGGTCAGGATGATCGCTCAGGAAGAAGTCGAAGTGGCGGCCCTGACATCGGACATAGAAGCATCTCAAAAGCGACTGAAAAGCGAACAAAAAACGCTGAGGTTGTTACGAGGCAAGATGCGAACTCAACAGGTGTCGTATCTGGTCAACGGCCGCAACGTGGAACGGGGACTGTTGACCGAGCAATTGCATCAGCGTTTTGAACGTTTCAAACAGGGGGAACTGGCGTTTGCCAGCAAGCAGAAACTGTTGGAAAAGCGGCACGACGGTTTGAATGCAGCATTGGCGATGCTGGACAAAATGCGACATCGCAAGGCAGAACTTGAGCAGAAGGTGGAAGCTCTGGCGGCTCAGCATCGGCTTGTTCAGGCATCCGCCATCGAATCGGGTAAACTGATCGAAGGCAGTCACTTGTCGGAAGCGGATCAACTTCTCAGTCAGATCGAAACTCGACTGGCAGTTGCTCAGCGAGTGCTCGCTCACGAGCAGGATATTTTTGCAGTCTCTACGGCGGATGAGCTCGTTGACGAAGAACAGTTGTTGACGGAGCTTGACGAGTACTTCGTTGTCGGTGACAGGACTGCCGTTGCAGGCTTGAGTAGCGACGCTGAGCTGTCAATCGACGTCGATTGACATGAGGCGTTTGGTCCGGCTGTGTAGGTGGAGGCGACGTACATCAGGCATTTCCTGTCCGCTGGCTGACCCGAAATTCTGTCGAATCCGACTACACCTTGCTGTGTAGTCGGGCAGAACCTGACCCATGTCTGCAACATCCTGTATACTTGTTCGTTCCGCGGCGACTTCGCAAAGAAAGAAGATCCGTTGTTCTTCCTCGATCTAAAACGAGCTGAAGTGGCGATCAAGAGTGGGCGACTGGACGAAGCGTTTCAGGCCCTGCACACCTCGTCCGAACGAAAACATCGGGACGGGCAGCGCTTGGTCGATCGCCTGGTCTCTGCATTCGTGGCCCGAACCACGGAGCATCTCACCGAAAACCGGATTGATGATGCTCAACACGACGCTGACAGCGTTCAACAGCTGGGCGGGCGGACACCGGCCATTGCAGAACTGCAGCAGAAGATCTCTGCTGCCGATGCACAGCGACGACAGCGTCAGCAACGCCGTGGTGATGTGCTGGCGTCGGCAAACCAACAGGTACTGGCGGGAGCTTACTCCATCGGAGCGAAGTTGCTGGAAGGTCTCGATGCAGATCAATCCGCCGCCGGAGCAGCCTCGCACGAACGTCTGGCAGAATCGATTGAAGCGAAACGCGTGATTGTTGACGATACGGCCGTCAGAATTAAGGCGGCGACAGATGCGGACGAGCACGAATCTGCGGTGGCGCTGATCAATGCCCTGCAGCCGGATCAACGAGCACACTCGAAGATCGTCGCCCTGATACAGCAGGCGGTTGGTCCACTGGTGACACGAGGCTTCTCGGAACTCACGTCCGGTCGCCTTGATCGCGCGGCCGCGATTGACGACATGCTTCGTCCTCTGCAAAGCGCTTCTCCCAGTGTGGGTGAACTTCAGCAGTGTCTGACGATATGTCGTTCTGCTCGAGAGCTCATGGAGATGTATCAGTATCCGGAAGCGGAAGCACAGCTGGCGGTGCTGGCACAGATGGTCGACGGCGGAACGTGGATTGATGCGGCTCGAAGTGCCATCGCTGATGTGATTCGAGATTTAAATTCTGTGTCGGCAGGCCCTCTGGGTTTGCTGGGCAATCAGCTGAACCAACAGGGAACGTCAGCCGTGGCGTCTTCGCTGGCCCCCCCCCGCGAGCGGCTGAGGCCAGGCCCTTCGCCAGCGAAGGATTGCCCATGCGCAGCGTCTTACAGGTCGACGGAGTAGGTGGATTACTGCTGCTGAGCAGCGACGTCATCACGATTGGAACGACGTCTTCCTCTTCCAGGCTGGATGTGCCACTGGTGACCGAAGGAACCGCGGCATTCATCAGCATCCGACGTGACGGCGACGACTACTTTGCCGAATCTTCTGAACTGTTCCGAGTGAACGGACGGCAGGAAACTCGGAAACTGCTGACGTCGGGCGATTCGATTGCCGTGGGTGCTCGAGGTCGCCTGAGGTTTTTGAAACCTGTTGCGGCCAGCAGTTCGGCAGTCCTGCAGATCACGGGATCTCGACTGGCACGACGAGACATTCGCAGCGTGGTGCTGATGTCGGATTCACTGTTATTTGGACCGGCAGGCAGCCACTTCCGACTGTCAGACGCGGATAATCCGATCGTGCTGCATGGCAGCCGTGATGGCTACGCCCTGCGAGAAGCCGTGTCGCGGGCGTCCACGTCGCAGCCTGCCGTGCGGACTGCCGCGGCGGCAATAAATATTGGAGAATCGGTGGTGATGAAGGACATACGTTTCGCGTTGATGGATGGATAACAATGAACATCAACGAAAAACGCACCCGGGTTCGTCCGAATTCCGGCGAACACCGTTACATGTCACTTCCTTACAGCGTTTCACGCTGGCGTGTGGCCGCGAAGAACGCCTTTCAGTAGCAGTTTCGTGACCCCCACGAGCCAGTATCGTCCACGACAATAAGTAAACAGCTCTAGAACGACAGATCTGATGGCGGCATATCATTATCAACAAGGCGATCGACCGCTGGATGGATACACCATCCTGGGACGTGGTGGGTTCGGCGAAGTCTATTTTGCGGTCAGTGATGCCTGTCGCGAAGTGGCGTTGAAAGCCGTGCAGAACTTCGAAGAGATCGAATTGCGAGGAATCGGCCACTGCATGAACCTTAAGTCGCCTCACCTGGTGATGATCTTTGACATCAAGCATGCCACCGACGGCATGCCATGGGTGATCATGGAATACGTGTCCGGTCCGTCACTGCGAGAAGTGCTGGACGAATCACCGGACGGGCTGGGAATTGATCAGGCGAAATTCTTTCTGCGGGAACTCGCGAAGGGCCTCAGCTACCTACATGAAGCCGGAGTCGTGCATCGCGACCTGAAACCGCACAACGTGTTTTTTGAAGACGGCATTGTCAAGATCGGCGACTACAGCCTCAGTAAAGTCATTACCGCCAGTCATCGCAGCGGCAACACGATGACCGTCGGCCGCGTGCACTATATGGCTCCGGAAATCAGCCTTGGACGATACGACAGGACCGTCGACATTTACGCTCTGGGAATAATGCTGTACGAAATGCTGGCTGGTCAGCCGCCGTACGTTGGTGAAAGCATGGGGGAAGTCCTCATGAAGCACCTGAGCAGCGACCCAGATGTCAGTCAGCTGCCCGAACCGTTCGCCGGTGTGATTGTGAAAGCCATGCAGCGGGACCCGGCCAATCGTTTCCAGACCGCTCAGGAAATGGTAGAAGCTGTTAAGGGCGCAGCGCCCCCCAAACCACTGTATGACAGCTTTAATCCGACGACGCTGACGCCTGTCTTCGACAACCGTCCCACGTTCAGGTGGACAGAACCAGCGGGCGCTGCATCCTACCAATTCTATCTGCGAGCCCCGAACGGTAGTGTTGTGAATCTAAGCGGACTCACGGAAGGATCATATACGCCCGGCGAAGATCTGCAGGAGGGTAGGTATTCCTGGTGGGTGCGACCATTCACGGATGATGGACGAGCCGGATTCTGGAGTGAACGGGGAGAGACCTGGATCGGCGGGCGACCGACAGTGTTGACACCAATCGCAACGACGACGGATGCTGCTCCGACGTTCACATGGACCAGTGTCGAGGGTGCAGAATCATATGAAGTGTTTCTGAATCGCACCGACGTCGCCGAACACATTCTCCGCACGCCCGATATTCCCGCAGCTACTTTCGACCACCAATTCTGGACGCGGGCGAGTATGTATTGTGGGTGCGAGCAAAAGACCCATCCGGAAACTATGGATTGTGGAGTGCGAAGAGCGTCTTCAGTGTGACGGCTGCAGCGTTCGGCGTGACGGCAACGCCAACGCAGACTCAACTGATTTCGCTCAGCCCGACACCCACTTTGTCCTGGCAGGCATCGGCTGGCGGCATTTCATACGATGTGTATCTGTTTAACGGTCGAACAGCGATCGAGCAAACGGGGCTGACCGCGACGTTCTGGCGGACACCGAATCTCGGTGCAGAAGAATGGCAGTGGTGGGTACGATCCATTGACTCAGCCGGAAACGCCGGCCCCTGGAATGATGCTGCGACCTTCGATTCGTCCGGGCGAGCAATTGGGTTGTCTCCACTGGCAACGGCCAATCCAACACCAACATTCACCTGGACGGAAGTGTTCGGCGCCGACCGCTATATTCTGCAGGTCGACAATCTGACCACCGGCAGCTCGCAGGTCATCAGAGAAAATGCACTCGGCACGACCAACTACACGCCGAACACCACCCTGGCCGCAGGAAGTTACCGCTTCTGGGTCAAAGCACTCAGCAACAACAATCCAATTGCCGGGTTCTGGAGCAAGGGAGTCGACTTCACGATTGTCTGACTGGACAGTTGCGTAGGTCAGGACCTGTCCTGACGCTTCGGTTTTTCCAGGACAGGTCCTGACCTACGTGAAAAAGAACAGGAGGCCGCAGACGAAACAGAGAAACTATGATTCGTGAACTCTGTTCTCTCTTTTGCCTCCTGTTCAAAATGTGCCCAGTGATCCTGGGGACTGGGGACTGGGGACTGGGGACTGGCTCTCTTGCCACAAAAAAGGACGCCACTTAAACCGACTCAGATGTGTGGTACGATAAGGCGGCCGGAACGGGAAGCTCGGCTGTTACTTTTCTGCCGCCTGCTTCTTCTTTCTGTTTTTTCGCTTCTTGATGACCGGCGGTTCCAGCCCATCATCAGGCTGATTCCACAGACGATAGGGATCGTCGAGCCTTCGCATTTCAGACAGCAGCAGGCCTTCCATTTTGGCCAGCTTGTCTTTGTACGCCGCGTCTTCAGCGAGGTCCGTCAACTTCGGATCATTCTTTCCGTGTTCAGCGATGAATTCATGTGGGTTGTCCGCGAGATTGAACAGCTGCGTTTCCTGGACCTTGCCATCCATGACATCATATTTGATCAGTTTCCAGTCGCCCTGTTTCACGCAACGCATGCCCGGCTTGGTACCACCGTTGTAGACTCCGAACAGTACGTCTCGAACAGTGTCTTTTTTGTTCTGCAGCACTGGCTTGAAACTGGTTCCTTCTGTGCTTTCAGGAGCCTTCACGCCGGTCAGGTCGCAGATGGTGGCCAGTGAATCCAGCAGGTAGATGTTGCCCGTGGATCGGGTACCGACTTCGATCCCGGGGCCCTTCACGATGTAGGGAACTCGCCATGTGTGTTGATACAGATTCTGTTTTCCCTGAAGACCGTGACGACCAATCGCCATACCGTGGTCAGCCGTGTAGATGATGTACGTGTTGTCCAGCTCTCCCATCTGTTCGAGCTTCTTCAGCACCTTTCCAATCTGAATGTCAATGTTTTCGTTGCAGGCGAATTCGCGGCCGAGTTCATTCTGAATGGTCTGCGGATCTCGTTTTTCCCAGACTCCCTTCACGGACACTTCGTCTCGCAGCCCGGGATGTCCGTGATGAAACGGATGTTCGCCAAGGTAGTTGACAGGCAGCGCGGGTTGTTTTGGATTCGCGGATGGAAGGTTGTTCCGGTCTGTATGATTGACGGCTCCATATTTGGCCAGCAGTTCCGGTGTGCCGTCGCGCGTGTCGTGCGGATGTGAGAATCCAAAATAGATCAGAAACGGATCTTCGTCTTTGCTGCTTTCACGGTGATTCAGATATTCCAGGACCTGTTTGCCATGCCATGCGCTGCCGGTTTCTTCTGTGCCGCCTCGTTTTGTGGCATCTTTAACAACGGTGAACTGACTGTTGGCGGCGGCGTAGCTGTTGCCCTTCTTACACGTTCGCATCGTGTCGTAGCCGGCATCGTTGAAGACGGCGGCCATCGAGTATTGTTCGTAATCGGGCGGACACGTTTTCGCCCCCGGACCAATCGGCAGATGCCAGACAGTGCGACCGGTCATCACCATGTGACGTGACGGAGTGCAGACAGCTCCGCTGAACGACCCCATGTGGTAAGCCCCGTCCAGTGTCATGCCTTCCGCCGCCAGCCGATCAATGTTGGGCGTGTCGAGCTTCGAATCCGGGTTGTACAGCTTCAGATCAAATGGCGACTGATCATCAACAATGATGAACAGAACGTTGGGACGTTTTTGCTCGGATTCGTCAGCATTGGCAACGCTCATGAGAGAGCAGACGATCAGAAGTGCGGCCATCGGAGAAGTCATCAGAAGCTTTGACATCGGCTGTTTTCCAACAATGAATCGAATCGTGGGAACTCGCATCAATCACGAATAAACACGTCCACGACTTTTCTGTCAGCGTCCATTAGAGCACTTTGCGGATGGGTGTGCACACTCCCCGTTGCGGGAGTTAGAAACCTGATCGCCGCGTACACATCAAAGCGGACTTACGGCCTGGCTCAACCAGGATTCGAACGCGGATCACCGCGTTGGAAGCAAAGGATGCGTGTGAAAGAACCTTGAGCGGAAGAAGGGCTCAGGTTGACTGGACATTTCCTGCGGAAAAGAGCTGATGTGACAACATCGCGTGTCAGCACATCCTTTGCTCGCGTCGAGGCAGGAAGAAGTTCCTGGGCGTTACAGCGTATTACCGTCGTGCACATCATTATGCGAATGTCATCATATTTCGTATCTGCACGAACCGCTCGAACAAACTCGATACCGGACATTTCGGGCATGTTCCAGTCAACCAGCATTAGGTCAGGAAGGTCGCTCGTTTCGAGCGTCTCAAGACCCTCTCGCCCGCCTGGCACCGTGGTCACCTCGAGGCCAATTTCCTCAAGCATCTTCTTGAGAATGCTCCTCATGGCTCGGGCGTCATCAACAACCAGTACGTGCATTTCTGAATTCCTTGGTGGTGAGTGAATTGGTCGCGCCGAATCGATGCCTCGTCGATTTTCTACAGGCGGCCGTGTACATAGGACTTGCCTGCACCAAGGTGGCTGCCTCGACCAGGGAGAACCTACAGGCCCTTTCATCCCTTTGGAAGAGTGACAGGGTGGACCGTTGAGCGAGTGGACGATCCTTCCTGAATCGTCGACCCACAGGACCGCAGGAAGAAGTATCGAGTCGTCGCCGTTTGACTTGACGAAATTCTCATTCCGATCTGTGGCCCCCTCACCTGATCTTCGACGCCATGCCCGACACAACGACAAATACAGGTTTTTTCTTCAGAAAACCCACAGAAGGAAAAGTACGTACTCTCAATGGCGCTGGTAGGGCTTTCACGGTGGTAGAGATGTTCGCAGTCGAAAAACGACGCCCGCTGGACGCGACAACCTGCTTCCGTCCTGCCATCGATGGCTCTGTGCCACCTGCGAAAACTCACGCAGGGGTGCAACGACGCTGAGAAAACGAGCTCATGCCTTCAGTGTTTCCGCGACCCTGCGAGAGAATTCGGGCGTTCAAGAATTGCACAGTTCCTGAATTGACAGTTCCATCAATGTCCAGGTCTCCTCAGTTTCTGTAGTCGTCACGTACCGGACTAAATACGTCGACAACTTTACAGTCCGTGATTGCCCGACCGGAATGCGTTGTGTTTCCGGGGATCACTGCAATGGTCCCGGGCGTCACACGTTGTGTCTGGCCATCAATCGTCAATTCGAATTCTCCTTCCAATACGTTGGCAACCTGCTCGTGAGGATGTGCGTGTTCCGGAAGAAGAGATCCTGCTTTGATGTGCCAGAAAGCGAAGGTCATGTTCTCTGAATGCACGAAGCGGACGTCGAAACCGGGAATCAGGTCCTGCTGCAATTTGACGTTTATCAGAGGAATAAATGGCATGCGCTGATCCTTGTCGTAGGGGCTGTCAGAATTCTGTTGCAGTGTACTTCATGCAGCCAACAATGCGTTCGCCTGTTGAGCGGCCATGAAACGCATGAGTTTCGCTGCCTCCAGCTGCTGCCGAACCCCGGACGCAGCTTGAAATCCGGTCGCAGCTCGAATGTAGCCAGCGTTGGTGTACAATCCTGTACGATCGTGGAGTCTGTCAGACGCGATGTCATCCTCTCCCGTACTTGAATCCATCAAAGCTATGCACGTCACCCGATTTCTGATCGCCGCACTTCTGTTTGTCTTTACCAACGTGGCTGAATCAGCAGAGCCGAATCGAAACTGGCCTCGCTGGCGAGGACCACAGGACAACGGCAGTATCGATGCTGGCAGCTATCCCGTGGACTTCGACGCCGGAAACGAACTGTGGCGCACTCCTTTGCCGGGCAAGGGCTGTTCAACTCCCATCATCCTGCAGCAGACCATCTTTCTGACAGCCCCCGTCGACGGCAACGATGCCGTGCTGGCATATGACTGGTCAGGGAAGCAGCTGTGGCAGGCAACGTTCGGTCAGGAAAACGCCGGTAAGCACCGAAATGGCTCCGGCAGCAATGCCTCTCCCGTCTCCGACGGCGATGGTCTGTTTGTGTATTTCAAGAGTGGCACGCTGGCGGCCCTGGGCCTTAATGGGGCGGTCCGATGGAAGACGAATCTGGTGGAGCAATTCGGGCCGGACACACTGTATTGGGATCACGGTACTTCTCCGGTCGTCACTGAACAGTATGTGGTGATGGCTCGCATGCATCATGGGGAATCGTGGCTCGCCGCGTTTGACAAGACCAGTGGCGACATGGCGTGGAAAGTTGCCCGCAACTATGAAACTCCCCAGGAAGGTGATCACGGCTACGCCACACCACTGGTCATTCAGCATGCGGGCAGAGAGGCACTGTTGGTCTGGGGAGCGCAGCACCTGACGATTCATGACGCTGTCGACGGCAAGGTTCTTTGGTCGTGCGGGAACTTCAACCCGGAATCAAAGAAACTATGGCCCTCCATCTCCACGCCCGTGATCGTTGGTGACATGGTCGTCGTTGCCTTTGGACGCAACGATCGAGGCATTCCGCGGCTGCATGGCATCCGACTTGGCGGCAGCGGCGACGTCACGGAAACGAATCACGTCTGGCAACGGGACGACGTTGGTACATTTGTGCCAAGCCCGGTCGTTTACAAGGGACGCGTATATCTTGTCCGTGACCGCGGGGAAGTCGAGTGCCTCGATCCCGCGACCGGCGAGACAATCTGGAACGCCGCATTTCCAAAACACCGAGCCAACTATTACGCATCACCGTTGATCGCCGGTGGGCATCTGTACGCTCCGCGCGAGGACGGCGTTGTCTTCGTGGCCAACGTCGCTGACGACAGGTTCGAGCTGCTGGCGGAAAACGACATGGACGAGTCGGTCATTGGGTCCCCCGTACCCGCGTCAAATCGCATTTTCATTCGCGGCGAGAAACATCTGTTTTGCCTGACGTCGTCGCCGTAACGCGCGGCATCTCAACTGCTGATCAGAACAGTTTCCCGTCGACGACAGAAATCACGGCTGCTGAGACGTGCGCAACTTGTACTTCTGCACCTTGCCTGTCGCTGTTCGGGGCAGGACGTCGCAGAACCTGACCATTGTCGGGCACTTGAAGTGTGCCAGTCGTTCACGGGCAAAGTCGATCAGAGCAATTTCCGTCGCTTCATGGTCTGACTTCAGGACGACGATTGCGACGACGGTTTCTCCCCACTTTTCGTGGGGCAATCCAATGACGGCGACTTCGGCGACCGCGGGATGGGAAAACAGAGTATTCTCCACTTCGATCGATGAAACGTTTTCGCCACCGGTGATAATCACGTCCTTCCGACGATCTGAGATTGTCAGAAATCCGCTCTCATCAACTTGTCCGCTGTCACCCGTGTAGAACCATCCGTTGCGAATCGCCTTGCCGGTCGCCTGAGGATCGTCCCAGTATCGATCCAGGACAACGTTGCCCTGAGCCATCACTTCATCTTCATCGTCGGTGCGGAGTGATACGCCCAGGACGGGAGCACCGGCACGGCCCAGACGTCCGGCTCGATCGAGCGAAGACAGCGAGTCATCTTCTGCGGAGGTGCGGTTGACTGTCAGGATGGGCGACGTTTCAGTGAGTCCGTAGGCCTGAATAAATTCCCAGCGCAGTTCGGTTTCGACACGTTCAATCAATTTCGTCGGAGGCGGCGCCCCGGCAACAACGATTCGCACGCGATCGCGCCCCGGGATCGGGCCATCCCAGTGTTTTGCCGCATCCAGAACTGCCGCGACAACGGTGGGAGCGCCACACATCAGGGTCACACCGTGTTCTTCAACCCGCCGCAGAATCTCAGCCCCGTCCACATTCCGCAGCACGATCTGCCGGGCCCCGAGTCCGGCCAGCAGGTATGGCATACCCCAGCCGTTGCAGTGAAACATTGGCAGCGTGTGCAGATAGACGTCCCGCTCAGTAACGGCCAGGTGCAGACCAAACATCGTCGCGTTAATCCAGAGATTGCGGTGTGTCAGACAGACTCCCTTGGGACGAGCTGTCGTGCCGCTTGTGTAATTGATCGAGGCAAGAGCATCTTCGCTGCCATCCCATGCCTGCGGTTCTGCCGTCGACTGAAATAGTTGTCGATCACCGTTCTGGTCCAAAACAATCCGACGCGGACCAATTCCCGCCAGTGATTCCGCCAGTTCGGCATCAACCAGCAGCAGCGTGGCTCCGCAATGCTCAAGGATATAGCCAATTTCGTTGGGATTCAGTCGAAAGTTTATCGGCACCAGCACACGCCCGAATCCGCTGACTCCAAAGAAGGAGACCAGCATTCTGGCCGCATTCTTTGAAACAATCGCCACCCGTTCGCCGGGCCCGATATCCATCGCGTCCAGTGTCGCCGCCTGAGCCCGCGCAAGTCGTACGACATCGCCATAGCTTAATTCACCCAGTGAGGCACCCAGTTCACTCGGATCGTCAACGACGCCAACGCGTTGGCTGTAGACAGCGTCGGCACGATTAAGAAAGCCGCTGATCGTGAGAGGTCTGTGCATGCTGCCCGCCGTGGATTGAAGGAGCTCGAAAGATTCAGGACTTCGACAATGTGCTCGGGCACTTGTTTAACGATCTAAGTCTGACCAGTAAAAGGTAACGAGTTTCGTGCGACAGTCCTAACGTGGTCACCTGTCGCAAAAACGAATCCAGAGTTTCCAGATTGTAGGGTCCGCTGTGCGGACCGCTTCACGGCAATAGGAACGTCCGCACAGCGGACCCGACAGCTGCTATCGTTTTGACAGGATGAGACCGACATCCGGTTCATCCTGTAAATCCTGTCGTTAAGTCCGAGCATGGGCCAGGAAACGCGAATTCCCCACTGTGCCACGCGGCCGGATACGCACGATTCGCATGGACACAACGAAGGGCTGCCAGGTTGTACGGTCCGCTGTGCGGACCGCTTTATCGCAGCTGAATCGTCCGCACAGCGGACCCTACAGCTGCTGGCGTGCCCCGCGAGAAACATCGAGCGACCTGGCGGTGTTTTGTCAGGACCTACGGAACGGAAAGGTTTAGACCAGCACGACTTCGAATAATGCGATCGTGTGCTCGCCCGACCAGGGTTCGAACCGACCAGCGTTTTACCACATCAAACGCTCCTGGCGAAAAAAGTGGTATCCCAGGTGGTATCGAACGTCCCAATTCTGATCAGATCGCCGCATTTTTTGATCTGCTGACGTCATGCGGGTTCACCGAGGCGCAGCTGATGCTGATCAACGACACGCTGCGGGAAGCCGGTCTGCAGATCAGCGACATGGACGAAGTCTCGGGCCGTCCGCGAAACCGCACCTGATGCTGTCTGTCAGCCCGCCT
>LWDU01039681.1_pt1 | contig 18420 bp, 15 predicted proteins | sample 727161 | NCBI WGS metagenome assembly LWDU01 (sample SAMN04566230, study PRJNA314399) | hydrothermal vent metagenome | isolation source: deep sea hydrothermal plume seawater | place: Mexico: Gulf of California, Guaymas Basin | collected 2004-07-11
TGGAGCCGGGGGTGCGAATGGGTGGGGATGGCAGTTACAATTCTCCGCGGCTTATTTTTCTCGCCGATGGGCGTTGCCGATTGTATTGCGGCGATCGCGGTAGGGGGATCGTCAGCGCGTTGTCTGAAGATGGCGGGTTCACTTTTGCATTGGAGCCGGGTTTGCGCATCGCGCAGGAGTCGCCCTATGAGGCACTGACGGCTTTTGCCCCAGAGGTGTTGCCTATCGCTGGCGGCGGCTATCGCATGTATTACGCCGGTTATAGTGCAGCTAATCGAGCGTATGTATTGGGGGCAGTGTCCGAAGATGGTTTGAATTGGCAAAAAGAAGCCGAGCCGGTGATCGCTCCGGGTGGCCGTTGGGANNGTGGAAGTGCCGGGCGAGGGAGCACCGGGTTATCGATTGTTCTACGAAGCCTGTGATGGGACGGCGGTTGACGAACGGGGCGTGTGGCGGATCGCTGGGGCGACCGGCATTTGATATACGTGGGGGCTTACTAAAGCGAGTTTACGGAGGCTCTCTGTCGGGTAGGTCGGCGGCTTCGCGAATGCGGTCGGCGTTGTCAAAGAGGTTTTTGAGGCGTGCTGCGGTCTCGCGCCGCCCCGCCGCCTGGCGGACCTCGACGAAGAGCGGTGCCCGGTTGATTTGGCGTTTGGACCAGGCCCATAGGAAGCCGGCGTAGGACATGCGCGGGCCAAAGAGGTTTTCGATGGTGAGATGGTTGGCCAGTTTGCCGCTCTGCGGATTTTGATTCACTTGGTGAATATGGTAGCCGGTAATACGGGTGCCGATGCGGGCGTACCAGTCGCCAAGCGGTTGCATATTGTCCAAGTCGCCGCCATTGTTGCGGGCGTGGCCGATGTCGAAGTGTGCGCCGATGGTGTTTGCCGGCGCGTCGGCTATCGCCGATTGCACCGCGTCGATCCAACGCAAATACTCGTCGATGCGGGTGGCGAATTCGAGTGCCGACGAATCGACAGGCGTAGAGGCGGGGTTGTGGATGTTTTCGATGGATAGCCGCACGCCGGAGTTGGGCGTAGAGGTCCTGAAAAGTCGAATAGAGTTCCGTTGGCTCTTCCTCCTTCTCCATGAGTTCCGCCCTGGCGCGCGGCACGTGCACGGTAAGGCTAGCGGCTCCTACTGCAAGCGCCAATTCCAACCCCTCTACTACGTCTTCTTCGCCGGTAAAGCCATCCGCTGTCTCGTCCCAAGCGAGATTGGGCAGGTGATAGGAAAGGTATAGCGGGCCCATATCGCGCAATTGCGCCAATTCTTCGTGCAGTGCAGGGCGTGAAAACTCCATTTCCTTAGGGCGTATTTCAAGGCAGGAAAGGCCGAATTCGCGGGTCTCGCGAGTTGCTTCAACTGGGTCGCCGTGGATCGACCAGCCGACCGGATGGATGCCCTTTGGCAGATCGGTTGGTAATAATTCTATCGCCGGCGACCAGGGCAGGAAGCGTTCGCACCATTCGTTGGGCTGTGTGCTTTCGATCAAGCTGAGACCGGGCATATCGCCGATGGCCTTGTCGGGGTCCATACCACGGCATACCAGTTCCACTGTTGCTGCCAATGCCCGGCGACGGTGGATATGGCGGTGGCCGCTAACTACGAGTTCGACGCGCCAGGCCGTCAACCATTGTGCCAGCCATTCGGCGCTTTCGTTTTGTAAGGCGTCGAGTGGGAAATGGGTGATGAGGATATGGCGTTTAGCGCTGTCGGCAAGGCAGGTGTTTTGCAACCATTCGCGTTCGGTTGCGGGCAATGTGCCGGTGGAGGTATCGGGGAATAGGACGGATAAATCGCCCTGTCGCAAATGACGGCTGGCCGGTGTTAGGCGCTTGCCATACAGAGCCAGCCCTGCTCGATCTCTCAGTTCGGCATTGCCGGGGGTGAAATAGACGGGCCGCTCTATGCGGTTGAGTGCGGCGAGCAAATGCGCCGTGCTTGCCTGGGTGCCAAAAGTGGTAGCGTCACCGGCCACCGCGAGAAAGTCGGGCCGCTCTCGGTTGATGGTCTCTACCGCCCACTCCAGCGCACAGTGTGCGGCCGTGTCGAGACGGTCCGACAGGTGTAGATCTGCAAAGAAGATAAAACGGATCGGGGTTGGAGGGACGATTGTTTCTATCCTAGGCATTTAGGTTATCGCGATCCGATGAGCGGCGACAATTTTTTCATCGAGTTCGATGCCGAGACCAGGGGTTTGTGGCAGGGTGATACGGCCATTGCTGATTTTCTCGTTTGGTAGGGTGAGCGTTGGGCGCCATGGCACTTCGCCCCAGGCGTATTCGAGAATCGCAAAGGCGGGGTGGGCGGCCATTGCGTGTACGCTACTGGCGGTAGTGACGGGGCCGAAAGGGCCGTGTGGTGCGGTGCGAATGCCGCGGGCCTCAGCCATCGCAGCGACTTTTTTTAGCTCGCAGATGCCGCCGACGATGGTGACGTCGGGCATGGCGATATCGAGAATGTTGTCGTTGCAGGCCTGCCAGAAACCCCGCCGGTGCATACGGCTCTCACCGCCGGCGATGGGCAAGCCGCTCTTGGCCTTGACCTCGAGATAGCCGGCGATATCCTCATCGGGGACCGGCTCTTCAAACCAGAATAGATCGAGATCGGCAAGCGCTTTGGCGACTGCAAGTGCGCCTTTGGCCGTGAAGTGCGAGTGGCAGTCGATAAGCAGGTCTACATTAGGGCCGATTGCCTGACGCACGGCTTGCATGCAGGCGATGCCATCGGCCGCGTCTTCGGCCTTGTCGATGCCGCGGGCAAGGCCGTCGAAGGGCGCGAGCTTTATCGCGTCAAAACCATCGCTTACCGCGGCGGTGGCATTGCGGGCGAAGGCCTCGGGGCAACGGTCGCCGCGCGTGGCGCGGTTGATATTGGCGTAGAGACGGATTTCGTCGCGGCAGGCGCCACCCAATAGCGCGTGCACCGGCGCGTCGAGCGATTTGCCGAGTATATCCCAGAACGCCTGGTCTAGGGCACTTAGCGCGCGGAAGCCGATGCGATCGAGGGATGCGGGGTCAAAGAGGGCGTGAAGTTTTTCGATCTGTCGGGGGTCGCGGCCGATAAGCGTTTCGGCCATTTGCCGGAGGGTGCCCAGTTCGTCGGCGCGCCGTACGGAGGGGTTTAGCTCGCCGAGGCCACGGATGCCCTTATCGGTGTTGATATGCACGAAGGTCCAATCGACGCGTTCGGTGACGTGGATGGTTTCGATTTCAATGCCGGTGATTTTCAAAGCATGCCCAGCTTATTCGGCCACGAACTGCAGAATAGTAGCCGCTTCCATCGCTTCCCAGTCGACTTCGAGGCCTAAGCCCGGGCCTTTGGGCGCGTAGGCATAACCGTCGGGCTGGGCGCGGATAAAGTTTTTCATGCCGTATTCGTAGGGCTCGCAGGGGACCGCTTGTTCGAAATAGGAACAGTTGTCATGCGCTAGCATTAGATGGAAATTGGCGGCAGATACCAGGCTGTAACCCCACGACATGATCTCGCATTTCATACCGGCCGCCTCGGTCAGGGCGATGGCTTTATCGCCACGTCGGTGCGTGCGCGGCCCCAGGCCTTGGCTTGGATGGCAGAGGAGAAGGATTGCAGGTCCTGGAACCAGTTGCCCGAGGGGATAATGGGGATCGACACCCGGCGGCTCAGTTCGATATACCCCTCGAGGTCGGCGTCGTGTAGGGGGGCCTCGAACCAGGTGAAATCCATTGCTTCGAGCTCTTGTGCGACTTTGAGGGCGCCGTCGTGGTCGTAGTTGTTTTCGGCATCGAGCATAAAGGCGATCTGGTTGCCTGGGTATTTTTTTCGCACGGCGCGGGCGAGTTCGAGGTCGAGGTCGGGGATGCACCAGGTGTGGAATTTGATGGCTTTGAAACCGGCGGCGATAAATTCCTCAGCGTTTTTGAGATAGGAATCGACATCCTCAAAAAGCGGGGTGCTGGCGTAGGCTGGGATCCGTTCGCGGGCTCCGCCGAGCAATTTGTAGAGCGGCAGGTCCGCGGCTTTGCCGGCCAAATCCCATAGGGCGATATCGATGGCGGCCAGCGATTGCGGCGGCAGCGGGAAGACCCGCGGCCGGATCGCGTGCCAGATTTCTTCGCGCAGGAGCGGGTCCTTGCCGATCAGGATCGGCACTAGGTGGCGGATGGATTCGGCGGTATAACGCTCGAAGTCGAACGAGGTCGCGTTCCAGACGCCGGCGACGCCTTCAATGCCTTCGTCGGTGAAGATGCGAACAATGGTGTTAGTCGAGTACTGGTCGGGTAAATCATCGGACCAGGTAAAGCGGTCTACCGGTGGGGCGACCGCGCGGACTTCGATTTTGCTAATTTTCATGTTAGGCTGGCTCCGTGAGAAGAGATGGCTTGTATAATATTAAATCTGTCGGCTCTGTTCAATCGGGCTATCATCCGTCCGGGGCATCGCTTTGCCCGGCGGGTCTGAGGCCGAAGAACAAGGCCATAATAAAGCCACTGGCAACACGCGATACGCAGGCCAGACCGAAGGCGGCCCAATAACCGTAGTCGAGAATCAGCACGCCACCGAGTAGGCTGCCGGCGAAATTGAAGATCTGGAATCCGCAGACGCGGAAACCCTGGATCCGGGCCCAGTAGCGCCGTGGCAGGATTTGGGTAGAGAAGTACTGGTCGGAGGGATTGTCGACGACTTCGGCCATGCGAGAGAGCAGAAACATCGATATGGCGACCGGCAAGTTGATAAAGGTGCCCATAAGGCCGAGGGCGCAGCCGCCGATGATGCGGGTGGGCAAGATGGTCAACGTTGCGCCGAAGCGGCGGACGAGGGCTGGAGCTGAGAAGGTCGCCGGCAGGCCGACGAGTTGGCTGAAGAAGAAGATCGTGCCGATCATCGCCGGACCGACGTGCAATTCTTCCTCGAAGAAGACATTGAAAAAGGGGTAGGTTAATCCTAGCGAAAAACCGCGCGTGCCGCTGAGGGTGGCGATACCAGTGAAGACACGCCAGGGTATCGGTTCGGGGGTGTCCGGGGCGTCGTGGTCGTTGGTGGTAGAGGTTGCTCGTTGATGCCCACTTTGGTGCCCGGGGATGCGCATTAGTGGCAGTATGGAGACTATTGAGCATAACGCGCCGAGCAATAGCGAATAGCGGAAAGGTTCGGGCATCTCGGTCGATGCGCCAATAAAATAGGCCATGACGCCGGGCATAAAACCGCCGGCCAAGCTCAGCAGCATGCGGATGGCTACTTGCAGGGCGGACCAGAGGACTAGGGCTTCGGCGCGGCGGGAGCTATGCGCGTTGTCCGAGAGGAAGGGCACGTGGTTGACCCAGATAAAGGAAGTGGCGATGCCGCCGATAAACGAAAAGGCCAAAAGAGCCGTAGGGCTGGTCATAAGGCACGCGCCTAATTGCGATATGGCCAATAGCAGACCGGAGGCGAGTAGGAAGGGCTTGCGGCCGAAGCGGTCGCTGAGCATGCCGACGGGCAAGGCCAATAAGCCCGTGGCCAAGGGCGCCATACTCGCTACCAGGCCGATAAAGTCCTCCTGGTAGCTGAGCCGCAACAGATAGAGGTTGAAAAGCAGCGAGAACAGCGCCATGCCGGCGTTGATCAAAATGCCGTAGTAGAAGAAGGATTGCACATTGCGGTTAAATTCCCGCAGGCGGAAACCGCGCAGGGCGCTGTCTATGGACATGGTTTTGCCCGGGCACTGCCAACGATCATCTGTGCATCATCGGCTCATCCGGCGTAGCGTTGCGCAAAGATCTCGACCGCTTTTTTCACCGCCAACTTGCTAGTGGCTACCCTCTCGGCAAAAGGCAATTTCATTCCGGTCTCAAGCGTGAAAGACGGCCCGTAGGTCCGCGCGGCGAAATCGACGAGGTTGAGGCCTTCGCCGCGTTTGCCGGCGTTGAGCCAGTATACGCCGCGCGGCCCTCGGGTAAAGAACGATCCCGGCAGGTATTCTCCTGGGGCGAGTGCGGCGCCGGATGCGGCGACAGCGGTGATCATCGCCTCGGCCATATTCTCTTCCCATTGCTGGTCGTCGTCGTTTTGCTGGTGCCGGGCCGAAAACCAGAATGAATCGCCGCCGTGCTCGTGTAAATCGAGCGTCAGACCGGGAGTGATGGCCGCCATCAGGTCGCGGGTGCAGCGCGATTCGACCGGAGCCCAGGGCGTGTCGTGGAAGCGGTTGATATGCAATACTTCGCCGGACGGGTCGATGATCAGCGCGTAGGCGCGTTGCAGGAAATCGGTGCCTTCGATGCCGGGGTCGCGGTTGGGGAAATAGAGGCGGCGGCCTTTGAGGGCCGCCAGCCAGGCTTCGTCGCCCTTGAGATCGTAGTAGAGATTGTGCGTCGAGTAGCCGTATTCGCCGATGATGGCCACTACGATCTCGTCTTTTTCGTAGAGGACTTCGCCGCGTTCGCGCAATAGCGGCCCGACATCGTCGAGGTTGTTGAGTACGGGGGGCGGATCCAAACTCAGACCGAGCGCGTAGGCGAAGCCGTTCATGCCTATGGGGTCGCGGTCGGGGATGGTATAGACCTGGTGTTCGGTGTCTAGCTCATCCAAGAGGTCGACGGCGGCGCTGACCCCAGCTTGTTCGGTGGAGTGGCTGCCGGCGCTGATAAAAATGGCCGGGCTTTTGTCGCCGCCGCTTTTTATCGCGACGATGGCTTGTCCGTCGGGGGTGCGGCCGAGAGTTTTAGGGGTATGGCCTTTGGCGTGGATGTGGTCTAGTAGGTCGGTGTAGCGGTCGAATAGTGGCATGGGCCCTCTTTGTTATAGACGGATAGTATAGCCAATTAGGAGGGGAGGTAACAGGTGGTGCTATGGTCCGGTTTATCGGCGAGCGTTTTGTCGATGGTGTATTGGTGCGAGTAGGCTAACTGCACGCGTTCTGACCGCGCCGGATATAATCGGCGGCGCCTTCCGCGACCCAGGCGCCCGTACCGGCGAGGAAGCAGCGGACGCCGGCTTTGACATAGCGTTCGATGGTGCTATTGTCGGCGGTGGTACCGGCTACTCGCCCGGCTGCCTGGATACGGGCCAGTGTCTCGTTGATGGTGTGTTGCACCTCGGGGTGTTCGATATGGCCGATATGGCCCATCGAAGCGGCGAGATCGTTGGGGGCGACAAAAAAAACGTCGATATGATCGACGGCGAGGATTTCGTCGAGATTACCGACGGCGACAATATCCTCGATCAGCATCATTAACAGCGTTTCGTCGTTGGCTTTGGCGAAATAGTCCTCAACTCCATAGCCTTGGCGGCTGGTAAAGAGTCCGCGTTGGCCGAGCGGTGCGAATTTGCCGCCGGCGACCACATTCTGCGCTTCGGCGGCGGTATTGACGTGCGGGATACACACGCCTTGCGCGCCGCGGTCGAAGGTGCGGTAGATCAGGCCCTGGTCGTTGGCGTTGACGCGGACGATGGAGGTCAAGCCCCAGATGTCGCAGGCGCGGGTGAGGTTGCCCAAGTTGGCCGCGTCGACCGCACCGTGCTCACCTTCGAGCCACACGCCGTCGAAACCGCAGGGACCAAAGGCATCGATATCGTCGGGATCGGTCATACCGACGGCAATATAGGCGATGTCACCGGCCGCCAGTTTGCGTTTTACGCGATTGGGTCGGAGTTCCATTATCATCCTCAGGCGCAGAGTGGGTGCGCGTCTTCTGTGCGGCGGAAGGGGATGTCGATTTGCTCGCCTTGATTTATCGTTGCCATATGCGCGCGGGTCTCGAGCCAGAGCCTGTTCCATTCGGCTGGGTCGCGCAATTCGCTTTGCGGGTTGCGGCGACTGCGGGCGACAAAACAGGGGAAGGCGATGCGGCCGGTGGACTGGTCGGAGGGGTTGTAGCGCAGGTCATAGCTCCAGCGGACCTCGTCACTGGTATTGGCGTAGGAGCCGTGTATGGTTTCTTTGTGCATAAAGATCACGTCGCCGCGATCGACGAGCAGCGGAATGGCGTCATCGGCGGCGAAGAGCTTTTCGGGGATCTGCGCCGCACCGGCGAATTGCGGCGCGTTGTGCATATAGTTGGGGCAATGCGGTTGCGGGCCTTCTTTCTGCGAGCGCGGCACGACCATTAGCGGCCCCTTTTCGAAGAGCGTGTCCTGCAGCGAAAACCACACGGTCAGCATGCGCGTATCGTCGGCCTCTTCGGTGACGACGCCGCGGTCCTGGTGCCATTGCGTGGCGCCGAGAATGGGGTTGCCGAATTGGTTCTTAGGCAGCAGGTGCTCGGGCGGCTTGATGCGCACATGTTGCACGGGGTTGGATGTGATCTCCGGGCCGATCAGCGATTCGACGGCGTCGAGCAGGTCGCTGTCGGTCAGCGCCTGAAAGACGGCGGGGCCGGCCCAAAAGGGGGTGTCGGGCTGCACGTTCTGGAAGGGCAACGAAAAGTCGAAATACTGGTTGTAGATGGTTTCGGTTTCGACGCAGATCTGGGTGTAGCGCGCGCCGAATTCTAGTTCGTCGTAGCGCGAAGCGATATCGCCTTTGGCATAGAGCTCGTCGGCGAGGCGATCGAGCACCGTGGCGTATTCGGCGATGAGCGGGTCGAGAGTTTTAGCCGGGTCGATGACGTTGCGGACGACGACATAGCCCTCGCGGTCGAAGTGTTCGAGTTGGGTGGGGGTGAGTGCGGGCATGTGGGTAGTCTCCAGATGATTTGTCGGGTACTTGTTTGCTAGATAGGATAAAGAATGGAGCACCTCTCCTGCAAGTGCAAGATAGACATAATACCCGCTTTGGTCCGCTATGGGCGGCGATCCGATAGCCGTCGAGGTGGTGTAGTTGGCACCAGCTAGTGCAGACCGCGGTGACCGAGGCCGACGAGGGTGATATTGATGGGGTCCATGAGGGTACCTGTGGGTATATCGTTAGTCAGGGCAAACAGGGTGTTAACGAGTCTTTCGATTGGGTGCTTGCTGTTTATTATCCCAGGTTGGCTTCGAGGTCGTATTTCCGACTTTGTTGTCTAGTATAATCAGCCAAGCAAGCTGTGATGGTATCTGCTGGGCAGTCGTTCGGTATATTATATGGCCTACACCAGATTTTTTATATAATAGCAAAAGCGGATGTTCTGTGATTAGAGAAAGCTGGGTAATGCCGTCGCGTCCGTTAATACAAGTACCACTCGACGCGTATCGCTGCGGCGTCCATCTGAACTGCTACTAATCTAACGCGATTATAAACGGGATAAAAATCATGTTGGATAATGCGTCGCTACGGAGAAGATGCGGACGCTGGATCGTCTGGGGTACAGCACTCCTGTGCCCAGTCGCGCGAGCAGAAACTGGTGTGTCCTATGAGATCTCTAAGGTCGCTGAGGGCACGGCCTGGGTGAGTTCCTACTGGGGCTACAATGCGCCGAAGCTGGTTTACGATGGCGATCATTATTATACCGTGGCGCTCTGGGGTGCGGAGCAGGCGACGGCAACGGGGGCATTGTACCGGTATCAGGACGGCAAATGGGAGCAGGGCTATACCTGGGATGGATTGAATTATCAGCCGGGGATGCTGCTCCTGGATAGCGAGCAGCGCCTGGTGCTTATATACTCCAGAATGAACGAAGGGCCGGTGATTTTGCGGGGGCGTGCCAGGGGGGATATTGAAAATTTTGAATCGATCGACGTGCCGGTGGGAATCGGCAAGGCGGGGTATATCGGAGCCGGGATTTACGGCAACCGAATCGTGCTGGGATATATTGGCGATCCGGCGACATACAGTTTCAATATCGCGATACTCGATATGGAGACTATGGAGTGGAACGGGCCCCATCTCCTGGCCAGCGCCCAGCGGGAAGAAGAGCCCTGGACGACTTGGCTCTATCCGATTATCCTACCCGATGCCAATGGCTTTCATCTTGCAGTGAGCAATCAACCGGATCCGACCGCCAGCTACGATACCATTCTCTATACGTATCTGCCCTATGACGGGCTGGATACGCCCGCGCCGGAAGTGGTAGCCCAGGTGGACCCGTGGAGCGGCAATATGGCTTTTGCCGAAGCGATGTGGCGGGGCAGCGATGGGAGCATTTACATTACCGGACAGTACAAGCCCGAAGGAGGGGAAAACGGGTTGCATATCTATCAGCGCGACCCGCAGACAAAGACCTGGCGCGTGCAGTGGATCAGCACGGCGCAGATCGGGGCGGTCTTTGAGGATCGGGGTGGGAAAATGTGGATGACGAGTACTTACTGGGATGCTTTGCGGCTTTATGGGGGTGATGATTGGCAGGTTGTAGATTTGCCGGAATTTGCCGAACATGGCTTGGTCTCGAGCTTTTTTCTCCACGGTATCCATCCTGGCAGCGGCAGCCTGATGCCCGAAGGACCAGCGGTGGTGTTCAGTGCTGGGACCCATCCGGAATACCAGTTATGGTTTGCGCGTTTTGCACTGCCTGCGGCGGTCACTGCGGTAGCAGAATCTATCGGAACGCTGCCCCTCGATTTCGGCTTGGCGCAGAATGCACCCAATCCGTTCAATACAGGCACGGCGATCGACTTCTGGCTGCCTGCGGCGGGAGAGGCCGATCTGGCGATTTACAATTTCTTGGGTCAGCGGGTCGCGCTGCTGGCTAGCGGACACCAGTCGGCGGGGCGTAGCGAGGTGGTCTGGAACGGGTTGGACCTGGGGAAGCGACCGCTGGCAGCTGGCGTTTATTTTTACCGTCTGTGCTACGCAGGTCGGACGGTGGTTCGCAAATTGGTGCTCTTGCACTGAGGAACTTAACGGAGGATTGTAGATGAGTACCTTTGCCCTTTGGGCCTTTGGCGATGCTCATGTCGGCACTGATCTCAAGCGCGGCCGCCAGAGTCTGGCCACCGCGTTGCGCACGGTGGAGCGGGGTGGTGATGAAGGGGGGCCGCCTTTCAAATGGGATATTGCTGTCGATATTGGTGATATGTCGGGGGGACAGGCGGTCCCCGACGATGAGGAAGGGACGGAGGTTGTGCGGCAGTTTGGGGCCTTGGAGGATCATCGCCGCGAGGGTATTTATAATATTTGCGGCAATCACGATCGCAGTGGCCTGGCTGAGCCGCAGGCCTGGTGGTGGCGTAAATGGGTCGATCCGATGGGTGAGCAGAGCGAATTTTCCGGGGTCGATTCAGCCAGAAGGCCCTACCCGATCGAGGGAACCTGGGAGCGCTATTCTTTCAAGGTCGGCAATATTCTCTTCCTGATGATGAGCGATATCAACGAGCCCGCGCAGACGACCGGTCGCGGGGATCTCGGCGGCAATCCGGCCGGGGTGGTTTCGGCGCAGACCTTTGCGTGGTGGAAGGCGCTGGTCTCAGCCCATCCGGATCACCTGATCGTTTCAGTGCACCACTATATGCTCAAGGATACGACGGTGGCCTCCGGTGATTGGGAGGGGATGCGGAGGGACGAGGATGGGAATTGGCAGAGCCATTACCACGGCTACAAGCCACAGGGCGCTCCGATCGGAGCATCGTATCTGTACTTTGTTGGCAGCCAGCCCGATTCAGGCGTTTTCGAGGACTACCTGGACTCCCATCCGGGGGCGGTCGATTTGTGGTTGGGTGGGCATACGCATACCCATCCAGACGACCGCTTTGGCGGTAAGTCGCATATCGAGACCGGGTGGGGAGGCACTCATTTTATCAATGTCGCTTGCCTGAGCCGCTATCACGGCCCGGCCAATGTGCCCAAGAGTCGGCTCTTCACTTTTGAGGAGGGCAGCGACGAGGTGCGAGTACAGTGCTATATGCACACCGGCGAATTTCTGCCTCAGGGCTGGTATGGAAGTGCCGAACGGGTATTGAAGTTGGCGCGACCGTTTAGTTGGACCGAGCCCTAAGCCTTTCAAAGCAGGGTTTAATCCCGAAGCGCTGCAGATTGGTGATCCAGATTTTATCCTATTTGCTCTCCTGCTCGGGTGCGATGAATCTTTGTTGCGGAGGTGCTCTGATGCAAACGACGGCTAGTGTCCTCTTGCTGACCTGATGCCGTTAGAGGCGGTATGGTCGGTGGATAAGAGTTTTTCCAAGATCCTCCAACACATTGAATTCAATAGCTGCGGAGGCCGTAGCGAGTGACTGGAGTCGGTGATTTTAGGGGCGATGGCAGTCGTCTTGGTCCTCGTTCTCGCCCATGAAATCGTCGCTAAAATCACCGGATAAAAAGGCAGAATGTACAGGAACGCAAGGATCTGCGCGTCGAGATGGATCTGCCAGTGAGGCTGGGTTCCGATAACAGCGGGGAAGTGGAGGGCCAACTGGCGAATCTAAACATCGGGGGCTGCGATACGCGCAGGCATGGATTTGGGCAAAGGCGATCAGATCGAATGCTGGTCGGTAGATATCGGTTGGCTATCACCAATCACGGCAGTGGTTATGCACACTGAAGGAGAGGGGAATAAGCGACGTTTCAATCTCCAATTCGCCGAAACGCCTTCCCGCGAATTGCGGCCTGCCTGCACCTGTCCTCCAATGGCGGATTGTCGCGCGGGTTGTGTGCGGATGAGTGTATCGCAGGGATCCTGTAACGGCTTATGTTCTGGGGCCGACTCCGGTTTTTTTTCGCGCCTGGGCTTTTTGCTTGGAGGCTTTAGTTACTCCCCACGATGATTCTGGAATCGCTGTTTCCGTCATATTGACGACGAGTTGTCCGAAGATGGCCAATTTGTCCTCTGCGGTAAACTTGCCCTCAAAATACATCGCGGCTGGCTGATGGCCTGCCAAGCCGTTGTCCAGATCCAGGTTCAGGGCAATCGCTCCTGCTTCGGCCAGGCGAAAACGATTTTGAACCGAATCGTAGAGCATGGAGATCGGTTCTCTGTCGGAGTGGATGGCGCGTAAAGACGATATAGTAGAGGCGCTGCCGCAAGAGGGCGCAGAAGACGCGATATGGTTAATGCAGAGGTATTATCTAACGGGCATGGCAGCTACTGAGAGAGTGACTTGGCGCCCGCAATTTGGACCACAGGCAATAGCGATAGATGCACGTTATGCGGTTGACGAGTTGTTCCTCGGCGGCGGACGGGGCGGCGGGGAAAGCGATTATTTGCTGGGCGACTTCCTGGCGGACATAAGCCAGGGCGCCAACTGGCAGGGCATCCTGTTTCGGCGCACCTACCCGGAGCTGGACGAATTGATACGGCGTAGCCATGTAATATACCGTGGCGCCGAGTACAAGGTGGGCAAGCACGAATGGCGGTTTCCGTCCGGTGCCACGCTCAAGTTTCGCCATATAGATTCGGCCCACGATGCGGCGCACTACCAGGGCCATGCGTATCAGTGGATAGGCTGGGATGAGTTGACGAACTGGCCAACCTTGCAGTCGTATGACTTGCTGAAGGCTACGCTTCGGTCAGCACACAACGTCAAGGGGATGCGCGTCACGGCGACAGGTAACCCGGGCGGCCCAGGGGTATGTAGACGTAGCGGAGCCGATGACGCCCTACGTTGACCCGGTGACGGGCATGAGTCGGGTGTATATCCCGGCGCGGATTTGTGACAATAAGAAGCTGCTGGAAGCCGATCCGAGGTATCTCGAGCGGCTCAAGGCGGTAGGCGACGATGCACAGGTCAGGGCATGGCTTGAAGGGGATTGGGACGCGCTGGTAGGATCGTTTTTTACGATCAAGCGCGAGGAGGTGATGGTAGAGCCCTTCGATATTCCGCCCGATTGGCAATAGTTTGCCGGCATGGCTGGCGGCTATCGACTACGACGATACGGTCTATATGGTTTCGATCTATCACCAGGCGAATCGGCCGACCCAGTCAGCAGCGCACAACATCTTCTACGTCCTCCACCGGTAGGGCGTCCGGATGCTCGGGTTGCACAGTTCGCCCCCAAGCCGTCAATACCTGCATATCTCGCGCCAGCTCCGCACTGCGGTGCGCCACTCGCTCTGGGTCCCAGTTTGCGTAGAGCCGATCCAGCAAGTTTCGGCGCACCGGCAGATGCACCGGATCCGTGCCCAGATCATTCAATTCCTCCGGGTCCTCTGCCAGGTTAAAAAGAGCCGGCGGCGTGTCGTCGTGGCACTTATAGAGTTTCCACGGGCCCTGTCGCACCATGCGCGAAGGCGGATCACCATGACTGGTACTCAGTTCGCTGAAGGTGCTATCGGGCCGGTCGCCGTCCCTTTCGCCGCGTAACTCTTTCCACAGAGAATGCCCGTCCGCTGCCGGTAAATCCGCCCCTCCGGCCACTTCCACGGCCGTGGGCGCCAAATCCAGCAAGTTGCACAGTACCGGGTTCTGCCCGTCTGCCGGCACCACTCCGGGCAGACGGGCGATCAGGGGCACCCCCACTGAGCCCTCGTAATAGTTGCTCTTCCACCAGCAGCCGTGCTCCCCGGCCATCTCGCCATGGTCGCTGCAATAGATCACCAGCGTGCTCTCGCTCAATCCAGTCTCGTCCAGTACGTCCAGAATCTGGCCCACCTTGCGGTCGAAATACTCGCAGAGGCCGAAATAAGCGGCCCGCGCCACTTTTATGCGCTCCACAGGCAGAGGCTGGTGGAGCCGCCGCCGCTTTTTGAAGTTGGTAATAGCCGGCGGCTCCCGTTCCCGTTCCCGGGCACTAGGCTGCGGCACATCCACCCGCTCAGAGTAGTATTCGTACAATTCTCGGGGCGCGAAAAACGGGCAGTGAGGCAGTACAAAGCCGGCCACGGCCGCAAACGGTCGCTCATTTTTTCCGGCCTTTTCCTCCAGATAGGCACAGACCGCCCGCGCCACCCTGTCGTCGAAGTCCTGGTTTGTGGTGCGCCCGTATCCAGCGGTTTCCACGCATTCCCGGGTCTGGCCCAGGGTGCCGGGAATGCTCTTCAGTATCGGCCCGCCCTTTTTGGGCGCACCGGGATAGTTGGCGCCGTACTCGCCGAGAGGCCGATATTCAAATCCGTGCCGCTGGTCCGCGCCGACAAAGTGCATGCGACCGATCAGCGCGGTCTCGTACCCAAGCGCACCTATCGCATGCGCCCAGGTCGGCAGAGCCGAGCTGAGGATGTGGTCATTGGTCCATACCTGGTTGGCACTCGGCCGGCGTCCGGTCATAAATGCCATTCTGGCCGGCACGCAAAGCGGTGCCGCAGTGTAAGCATTGGTGAAAGTCATGCCTTCGGAGGCCAGACGGTCCAGGTGTGGCGTCCGCACCAGCGGATCACCGTAACATCCCAGATGGAATTTGCTGTGCTGGTCCGACATGATGAAGAGCATGTTGGGACGGGACTTCACCGAATTCCTACCAAAGGTTTTAACCAAATAATGATGATTCGAGCTATTTTCTGAAACTTCTCCAGGGTGACCTGACCGCATAGATTTGCGCCATTTGGGTGAGCGTATCTCTTACCTTTTTCCCAGGAGGAAATACTCATGAAAGAGAAGCCCCGCAACACCGAAAAAATTAACTGTTCCTCGCTGAGCCGATACGGCTCCAGTTCAGTGGGCAATTTGATCACCTCGCACCTCCTGCTCGCTTTTATAGACCGAACTCCAGTTGGTTATCCAAACCTTAGTCATTCGTATACACAGCGTTTTTTAGCTCACAGTTCGCACGACGGCCATGCAAAAGGGCGTCGGCCGTCGTGCCCATACGTGAAGAGCGCCGTCCGCCGCGGTGACTCGGCCTCCCAGCGGTACGCCCCGTGGCAGACGGTTCCGCCCAAAAAGAACAGCACGGACCCGCGACGTATGGGAATGTGGCGGATCGGCGCGCGCTCGTTGCAGGTCCGCACCGAGTGCGGCAGGGGATAGCAGGATTTATGACTGCCCGGAATTACGACGAATCCGCCATCGCCGGGTCCGACGTCGTTGAGCTGCCAGGCGACGTTGATGCCCGACATCGTGTGCACGCGCCCGTTCACCATCTCGTAGTGCTTGCCGATGCAGGTCGGGTTGGCGTTCCCCGAGTGCAGCATCTGCCCGCTCGAGCCTTTGACGTGGCACAGGGCGGTGTTCTGAGTTACTCTGTACCCCGCGCCAATCATCCAGTTCAAGCGCTGGATGACGGCCGGATGCGCCAACATTTTGAGGAAGGACGCATTGTGCGGCGCCGGTAGCTGGAACAAGTCCTTCAGATCCGGCCGGCCCGCGCCCGAGATCGTCGGCGCCCCGGGGATGTCAGCCAGCGTAACGTCGCCGTCGAGCTTGTCGCCTGCGCCCCGGTATATCAGGCGATCGAGGTTGGCGTCAATGGCCGCCACGGCCGCATCGATCCACTCATCGTCCATGACGCCTTCGACCAGCAGGTAGCCGTTCGTGTCGAACGCCCAGCGCTCGGCGGCATCGGCGCGGCGTTCAAACTCGAGGGCTGAGGAGGCCCTCTGCGCCACTTCGTCGGAAGAGGCAAGCCAGGTGGTAGCGCCGTCCGACAGGACCAGGCGGCCTGAGTCGCCGCCCGTCAGCACGGTTTGCTCGGCCTCGCCCAGCCCTTTCGCCCATGCAGGCAGGGGTTGCTCGTCCTGCGGGTCAATAGGCACCAGGGGCCGAGCCGAGCGCGAGATGAAATTTATCACGAGCAGCTCGCCGCCATCGCTCTCAGGACAGATACCGTGCAGCGCACTGGCGGCGCACAGCAGCACGTCGCCCGCCGCCAGCGCCTTGCGCTCGGCGAAGCGGCTGGAGGACGGAAGTGGTGGGGCGGGCAGTCCGCTCTTGTGCGAGGAGGGCACGACCACCAGCGGGCACTTGCCGTCTGCGGAGTCCGTGAGGGCGATGGCCACCACCAGTCCCTGGCATTGCCGGATGCGGACCTCTTCCCAGGCGCCCCCGGCCCGCGAGAGCGAAGCTCCGTCGGCGTTGCGGCCGTTCCACCCCGTCAGGTTGATGTACGCCCGGTCCAGCGTGTGCGCCCCGCCTTCCAAGGGCAACGAGGCCTCGTCATGCTCTCCTGCGGCGTCGGCAGGGACGTGCCGCACGGGGCCGTCCTGGCGAAAGCCGTCGCCGCACAGCTCGTGCACGTAGCGTCCGACGGCGCCGTTCTCGCTGCATAGATCGTCCAATCCATCGCCGTTGAGGCGGCACGCGGGCAGCTCGGCCTGGCAGAGCACCTGCGGCAGCACGACGAACCCGAGCGCGTCGAAGGCGAAGTTCTGCTCTGTGGTGAGGATCGAGGGCTGGTGCACGTGCTTCGCCTCGTTCCAGTGGCGCACGGTGTAGGTATCGTTGCCCATGGTCAGACCTCGTCGGCTCCAGTTTATAACTGTATGTGGTGGGCGTAGTGTCGGGGTTGCCGGCGCGAATATAGTCAATATATAGGCCCTTTTAGGGGGTCAGGTCAAGCGGGATAGGTGGGGTAGGCGCCAATTCTGCGCCAGAAACCAGCGGCGATTGGAAAATCCGTGTCACTCGTGCTATTTCCTGTCGATTCTGGTCGCCATGCGAATGGTAGTTGCCCAATTTAACGAGCCTTCAGATTTGGGAGATAATACTCGTGGTACGCCATACAAACGGCAATACAGATATAGTCATTCGTTCCCTGAATGAGGCGGACGTTCCGAAGATCAGCGGTTTCTTCGCCGGGCTTTCCGGGGCGCGTCGAGGCTCTGATCCGCGAGATCATGGAGAATGGATTGGTCTTCGACGTGCGCACCGATACCAACGACAACGGAGGGGGCAAGGTGCGCAAATACCGCTGCCCAGCCCGGTACCGAATTGTACCCTATATGTCGATCCGCAAGAGCCTCAGTTCGGCGGGCAAAAGGGCGGGCCTCGGCCATGTACGGCCCCAAGACCTACGCCACACCTTTGTTACACGAATGCTCGACCTCGGCGTCCCTATCGAGCAGGTCAACTCCCTCGCCGGTCATAAGTCGATGGCGATGATCAAGCACTACGACCATGCCAATGAGGAGCGCTACGGAGGGGCTATCGAGGCGCTGGATGAGGCGGGTAAGACGAGTAGTGGGGGAGGCTTTGGCGGCGGTGACTTGTTGCCACGTAGTTAGTCAGGCGGCGGCCAAAACGGCAAGGTGATAGAGGAACAGCTGGTCGAGACCTAATGCTATCATTGAGCAGCAGATAGTAAAAGAGTTGACCGAACCTCAATACCATCGTCGGGATAGAAAATAGCGACAATATGGTTACCGTAGACTATCGGCCAAGGATCCACCAGCCGCTTTGCGGATGGGACCGTGATCGGGGCTGCGCAGAAAAAGAATCTCCTTAAAACACGCATCGCGGAGAATTTGCTCGAAATAGAATAGATGTGCCACGCAACTGCAGTCACTGGCACCGAAACGAGCAAGAAGCACTGTTGCGCCAGGCATTTCTGATGCGACTTCGGCCCACAGGTGTTCGCGTTTCTTAGCGTCGCAGGAATACCATATACTCTCCAGCGACGTCTTGGGACGAAGATAATCGATGTGCCAGTGTGGTCGCGTTGCTATTTTCCCGTGATGGGCCAAACGGGCCTTCAAGCCGCCGAAACCAAAAGCGCTACCGATGTAGAGATAA
>LWDU01036396.1_pt1 | contig 18402 bp, 11 predicted proteins | sample 727161 | NCBI WGS metagenome assembly LWDU01 (sample SAMN04566230, study PRJNA314399) | hydrothermal vent metagenome | isolation source: deep sea hydrothermal plume seawater | place: Mexico: Gulf of California, Guaymas Basin | collected 2004-07-11
CTCATCGATGAACAGCTGCTTCCGCGAGCCGACATCAATCACCTCCCGACTCTTCTCGGATGCCGCTGAGTGCAAAGTGCCACAACACAGCACCATCATGAAAATCACGTAACAAAACCGAATCCGAAACATTCCGGGCCTTTCATGTCGCTATCTGATTGCTGATTCGTCCTGAAATCATTGGCGTCACGCTTCCAAACCCACGATCAGTCGGGGCCAGCGTTGGATTGCAGATGCCGATCAAACCAATCGGCAAACCTTCTGGCATCCCAGAGCATTGTCGGCCAGCCGTGCTGCCCGCCAGGTTGAACAACAAGCTTAACTTCGGCGCCCTGCTCGACGGCGCGTTCGCGGAACCGTTCTGACTGATCCAGCGTTACCAGCGTGTCCGCATCGCCATGGTAAATGAGAACCGGCGGAAGGTTGGTCGTTACGTGGTAAATCGGAGAACACTCGCGACCAATTACTTTCCAGGCGGCCATGTTGGTGGCGTCCGGGCCAAAGGCCTGCACATAACTTCTGGGTGGACCGCCGTCCCCCGGATTCTCTGTGGAATCGCCAAGGTTCAGTAGATCGGTCACCGGATAGAAGATCGCCACGGCCTGCACGGCGCTGCTCTCTCGATCGACCGGGTCAGGCGATTCACCTGGGCCTGGCCCACCGCGTGCTGCCAGCATCAGGCTGAGATGGCCTCCGGCACTGCCGCCCGAGACGCCGATTCGGTCCGGATCAATCCCGTACTCGTCAGCATGGTGCCTGACAAATCGAATTCCGCGGTGAACGTCTTCTATGATTTCCATGACCGTCGCCTCAGGCTGCGAAACGTGATAGATCGCAAAGACCGTGTAAGGGGTGCCATCATCCAAACTGGTAACTCGCCGGGCTCTCCCGACCTCCAGCCGCCACTGACCATGAACGCCACACCCAACCCGTTTGGCTGCGCCGGCCGAATAACGTCCAGCGACAGCGAATCGCCGTTTCGCTGGCCATACACCACTCCATCGGTGCGTTCAACAACGGGATGCAGATACCACCCCCCGACACTCACGACCGCGCCCACGATCGACAGTACTGTGAGAGCGACGGCTCGCAACGAGAACGGACACGGCAGCGGTAAGCGTTTCATATGAAGATCAGTCTCAGATTATTTCTGTGAAGTGAGTTCGCCGGACGAACAGCGGTGTCGGCATGTCGTCCAACATTCAAAACAACAGCTGACTCAGTTGCTGACGTCGGCCCTGGACGATTCGCGCTGCCAGCCTGTGGCATCGATGCGTTTCAATTCGGTAGCGATATCATCTCCTTCGTAAAACGAAAACCAACCCTTCAGACGTTGTGACGCTCCGGGCTCGCAATCGGGGAACTGGCCGTCGCTGTGCATACAGGGGCAGGGAGGGTTGAACCATGTGCTCTGACACGGCGTCCACGCGGTGATAATCCAGCGGTTACCGCTCAGAGAACGTCGTGCGATATACGGCTCAGACTTAATTGTCTTCTCCTCGCCCGAATGAGCAAACTCAGGTGCGCCTTGCAGCATGATGCAATTCTGGACACGCAGGTTGCTGAGTTTCTCCTGAGAGCCATTGGTAAGCCACATTTCCATGCGGAGAGCGTCCCGGCCGGGAACCACTTTGGTGCCGAAGACAACACCGTTCGGCAGTCGGCGCTCCATGACCAATGAACCATCTGTGTTTCGCTGCCATTCGAGTGCTTCGAGTTCAACGTGCTGCTTTGTCCACATCGTGTCGACATGAGAATGAGCCAGATACAGCAGACCGTGCCGCGATTCGTCGTTGCGTCGGATGGCTTCAGGAACGTCCAGAACGAAGTAATCGCGATCGTTCCATGGTGCGAAGACACTGATTTTGGTCTCACGCTGTGGCCGCAGGGCCCCGTCAAGAAATCCGGTTCGAGGATGACGTCCGCCGGGGTACGGCATGACCAGAATACGCGCATCGGAAGGACGCTGCGGCCGGGTTTCTGTCCGAATGCTCAATCGTTCCACCGCTGACCTGACGGCTTCCGCAGAAAGCCCCGTTGCCGCGCGAACCTCGGCCGTCGTGAATCGGTGGTGCCAGACCATATTCTCCAGCCAGTAACGCAGATCAACATCGTCGGTCGGCTTACGAACGTTGAGCGTCGGCACACCCGACTGAAGGATTCGCTTCCGATCGTTCATGACAAACTCGGGCACGCGCGGAGTCACCTCAGGGTCGACGTAGCGAGAGAGGTCGCGCAACGCGATGACCTTGAAGTTGCTCTCCACCAGGTACCGCATATAGAGTTCGAACCTGTCGGACGGAGTGCTGACCCACGCATGAGCGTCATCCGGCGCACCGTGAAACTGCAGCACGGCGATCCGGCCGAATTCGGCCTGTTGAACAGCCCGTTTGAAATCATCAAATCCCCAGTCAGGTCGTGCGTCTCCGGCCGACGGGATTAACAACGGATGATCCAGACCCGGCTCATAGGAAAATCCTCTTCCTTCTTTGTACGGGTATTCCGGCGACCCGCCGCGACGGGCAAACTGAATACCCAGTTCCTTCAGTATCGGTAGCGCGGCAACGTCAATCCCGTTGCCGGGATATGCAAACGATGTCGTTCGGGGAATGCCATGTTCACGGCACCGGTCGTTGATCGCTTGAAGCTGTTCCCTGAGCTGTCCGAGTTGCTGCTTCAGCTTCTTTGGCTTTGTTTTATCGAGTGACATGTGATCGCGAGTGTGGTTGCCAATCTCAAAGCCGTCGTGATGCAGCTGGGCAATTTCGTCCCACGTCATGTAGTGCTTCTTATTCGTTTTGAAGTCGAATCCTTCGGTGATAAAGAACGTCGCACCAAAGCCGTACTTTCGCAGAACCGGCCGCACCACCGTGAAATGTGATTTCACCGAATCGTCAAACGTCAGGACGACCAGTTTATCGGGGATCGGTTCACGAGCGAATATCGGCAATGCGGTAAGGCAGGTGAATAACGTGACGACAATCATGCGCATGATGGACTCCAAATTCATAAACAGCAAATTATCGAAACCCCAAACGCACCGGCGTAACGAAAACGGTATCAGGGAAATTCAATTTTGGGGAAAACGCGTTCGAAGCGTCGGCGTCCCGGGAACGGGATCTGCTTGCGGTGTATTAGCGTGTAACCTGTTTCTCACTTCAAGTCATCTGCATCATGAACACACACCCAAATCCGTCTGATGATCAGCACGCCCCATTCGGCAGTGACCTGCGACTGCTCATGTGCGAACCGTCAGCTTGCCGTGGAATCGAGCCAGTCGCTGGATGGTTGCATTGACAGTGGCGTCGACCAGCGACTGTTCGAGGAATCCTCGGTCCACAAGGCAGTCCGCCAGTTGCCGCAGACAGGTTTCCGTAAGGCAATTGCGATACACCAGCATCAGTCGTCGGTCGACCAGGTCGTCCAGCGTTTGAGCCCATTCGTGATCGATGGCCCAGTACACAAACGTCAGCGGCAGACCGGTGCCTTCGACCTCCTGCAGGTTCTGACCGTGGGCGCCTCGCAATACGTCTTCCGTTCGGGTTCCCAGTAACTCCCAGACTCGACGGACCTGTTCCAGCGGAAGTTGATATGCATTCGCAAGATTGCGCTGTCTCGCCTCAAGAGCTTCGATGCCTGCGGGGTAATCATGACCACCGGCAAAAACGAGATCCACCGACGAGCGAGATCGCTGCTGTCCAAGCGTATCGAACAGTCGATCCGCGACCATTTCGGCGAACGCTCGACACGTCGTCAACTTGCCGCCGACCAACGTGAATGTTGGAATCAAACACTCTCGATGATGACAGATCGAATGGTCGCGAGAAATCGCTGCGGTTCGGCCGTCCGGCCGATACGGCAAGGGGCGCACTCCGCTGTAATGCATCGACACATCCGCGCGGCAGAGCGGTGTCTCGGGCATTACATCGTTAACCAGATCGATGAGATAGTCGAGTTCATCGTCGGTCGCGATGGCCTGATCGGGACGTTCCGTGAACCGCACATCCGTCGTTCCGACCAGGACATTGTCATTGAAGGGCAGGATGAACACCAGCCGTCCGTCGTCAGTTTCGGCGTAAACGCCGGCGTCGCCCAACGCTTCGCGCAGACTGATATTGGCAGTGAGAAAGTGGCTGCCACGTGTTCCGCCGAGCAGCCGCGCATGTTCGATATGGACATCATCCAGCGTAAGATCTCCCCATGCTCCTGTCGCGTTAATGACAACAGACGGCACGACCTCGCACGATGCGCCGTCACTGGTTGTGATCCGCCAGCCGTTCTTATCCGCTTGTGCAGTCGAGTGAGTAAACACTTTCAGCTCGGCGTGAGACGTGTTGGCGAGAACTCGTGCATCTTCCAGCATCGCCAGTGTGAAGCGTTCCGGATACTGCATCTGCGCATCAGTGTAGGCGGCAAGCCAACGGTAATTTCTCCGGTTGACGGCTGGAACGTCCGTGTCCGTGACCGCTTGAACGGAGCTTCCCGCCAACTCGGGATCGCGGGCAAACAAGTCGTACAACCATAAGCCCAGGCGAACCAGCCACAGGCCACGATTGCCCTGGGGCTGGACATATGACGACAGTCGATTCAGCAAGGGAACTCGAGTGCCACTCAGATACTTGAGCACGGAAAACCACAATCCGCCGATCCGCCGGCTGACTGGAATGAACAGTCGCAGCGGACGCACAAACTGAGGAGCAAGATCCAGCAGCAGCTTTCGTTCAGCCAGCGATTCGCGAACCAGACCGAACTCGCCGTATTCCAGATAACGCAGCCCACCGTGAATCAAACGCGACGATCGCGATGTTGCTCCGAAACTGATGTCGTTCGTGTCAACAATCCAGACGGGAACACCGTTCAACGCCAAATCCCGAGCGACCGCACAACCATTGATACCTGCTCCAAGAATCAGCACTGGCGCCGGATGAACATGGTCTGTCTTACTGGCCATTAGTGTGACGTCGTATTCCGCATGAACGTTCGATAACCGATGGATGAATCATAGTCGTCATCGGCCGCGGAAACGAACGGGGCAAACAGCATCGGCTGTGGTCGGGCCTGCGGTCATCGACCTGTCGACTCACAGAATTGAAAAACACAGCTGCGACAGCACCGGAGAAATGCTGAGAAGACGATGCCAGCGAGGCAACTTACTGAACAGTCGCACGTGAGTCGGCCTGTTTCTCAGTGTCGTCATCCACGGAAACGTCGGAAGGCGAATTGACGGGCAGATCTTCCTGAGGTTTTACCGTCAGGCCCCAGCTATGCAGCATTCCAAAACGATCGCTGCGAGTACCACGTATCACCAGCTGCCATATTCCGTTCACATTTTTGCCATTAAAGCTGCCCAGGCCGGGCTGTCGTTTGTCCAGCGCCTGAGGCCGAAACGTCCCCGTGAAAGGGGGCTTGGCTTTTGTGATCGGCGTGCCTGACTGATCGTCGAATACAGTCTGATCAAAATGATCGCCGCCGCCACCCACTTCTGCAAACAGTTCCACACGCTGTCCGTCCGGCCCTGTCAGGTAGCAGTCCAGAAAGGAGTCATTGGAGTGAGTGATCGAAAGTTCAAGATTCAGATCCCGGATTACGAAATCGTCGTTCACTTCGATCTCCGAAATGATTGTCCGACGCGGGGGCAGCACTTCGGCATCTTCATTCCGGTAGCTTCCTCCGACCATCGCCTTTGATTGCAGCACTTCTGCCGACGTCAGCAATCCATCGCCGTTGGCATCCAGTGATTCGAATTCTTCGTGTTTCGCAATTGTCCACTCCGTCGTGAATTCGTGCATGGCAACCTGCCCGTCGCGGTCCGCATCCAGTTCGTAAAACCAACCGGGTAGTCCCTCTGTCAGATCCCCGGCTTCGTTCTGCAGTTCTGTCATAAGAGCCTGCAATTCTTCACGCGAGACTTCTCCGTCACGGTCCAGATCGACCTGGCCAAGCGGGATATTCAGGCGCTGAGCCTCGTTCGCTTCCAGTCGCCCGTTTCTGTTCAGATCGAAACGCCCCATCATGCTGGCGGTCAGCCAGTGGCTGCTGCCACCTCTGCGCCACCATTGCGAATCGTCCCGTTTCTTCTCGTCTTTGCCTGACGAAGGAACTTCGCCGCCGGTTCGCCATGCCTTCATCCCCAGTTCCCTTGAACCGCCCTCCAACAGTCTCCGCCGAGCGTATCGTTGAGTCAGCTCCATGCGGCTGATGCGATCGTCTTTGTTGAGATCATCATCGAATGGGTTACGATGAGTCCAGCGGTTTTCTGCGGCTTCGGCGCGATCGATAAATCCGTCCTTGTTGTGGTCATATCGCCCAATAATCGTCGTGGCCAGTTCCAGATCAGCCTTCACGTACGGAAACTTCACGTCGGCCAGACCGAATTCCGGCACGTACGGCTGATCGGCGTCCGGGCCAAACGGTTTTACCGTGCTTTCGCCCTCCGGACGCACATCGTTGCCGTTGATGCCGTTCTTTGTGGCGTAGTAGATTCGAGCGGCCTCCTGCAGTCTGGAAATCTCAACCGGCTTGTCGAATGACAAATCGGACCGTCGTGACCGCACCTTCATGATGCGTTCCAGATACGGCCGTGCCAAAGGCGTCACTTCTCCCGGGTCGATCCAGCCGTTCTGGTTTCTGTCGAGTCGTTCGAGCGATTCACGCAGCCCGGATTGGGCGTAAAGTGCGTTGTTCACACACACGTTGCCGCAGAGCAGGGCAACACAAACGAGCGGCGACCGCCAAAGGTTGAAACGATGATTCATCGATCGGATTCCGAGGAGAGCGTGTCCAGACAAATCACTTCACCCTGCCTGTGGGCATAGGTATCTACACATCTTTACCCTCCCGTCTTTACGGGAGGGTCGCGAGGAACGAGCGGGGAGGGTCATTGAACGTCGAGGTAAATGTATGGTTGCGGTTGGTGCAGGCGATCTCCGGGCCTGATAGCCCGACTCTCCCGCAGGCGGGAGAGTAAGAAATAAAACTACCGTCCGCTTTTGACTCGCGGTGACGACACCTTTGATGACGCACTTGGTGACTTGGAACGTGTTGGTGTCGACGCGCCCGTTGTCACTGAAGCTCCACCCGAAAAGAATCGTTGCAGCGATTCAAATTCCATTCCGTCCGGCACTGTGATCACTCGGATGGACTGTTTGCTCCGCAGGTCAATCTGCATCGCCAACTGTTCCACTTCCTGAAACAGCTGTTCCGGAGCAGTCACGATCAATGAATTACTTGGTTCGTGAACGGCGATGGTCATTTTCGGTTCAAGGTTTCGCGGAGCCTGACCACCGGACTTGCGGGGATCTGCTTTGCCGTCGCCCTTATCCTTTTGCTTCTCGGCCTTGGCCGCCTGGGCAGCAGCGGCAGCGGCCTGTTGTGGGGACCCAGGTTGACCGGCTCCTTTTGCGCCACCGGAAACTCGCCCTTCGTAAGCCTCGCGAATTGCTTTCGCAACTTCGCCGGCCTTCGAATAATTCAATTCGATCACATGCGACGTTCCATAGGTCTGAATCGAAGTGATGCTGCTGTCTTTGTCGACGATCTGGAGGTAAGTTTCGATTCGTTCGACATCACGGGCGGTCCCCTGAACGATCAACCGATTCAGACGCGAGTCAGCGACGATGGTTATCGATCCGGCCATCATGGTCATGGTTCCGTCCCGCGACGTCACGATGCTGCCAAGAAAGCTGCTGGACGAACCTGACACATAACCATTAACCAATGCTCCGTCGTCGCCTTCTGCGGCGGCTTCGCCACCGTCCAGTAACTCCGCCAGCATTCGAATCGCATCGTCGACCCTGGTGTACTTGAGATAGAACACAACAGGCGGCGATGGCATCGAATCACCCGGACCAGCGATCATTCGCAGATGTTGTTCAAATTGGTCCAGTGCGTCCGTGTCTTCTGACTGCAGCAGCAGGCCCCGAGGCGTCAATTGGCATCGTATGGCTGGTGCCTGGCTGTTCGTGAGTTTCGTCAACAACCGTGCGTTGGGAACATCGGACTTGGGCGACCATGTGACCGGTTCCGTTTTCAATGACTCATCATTAACAACTCGCTCGCTGTTTTCCGGTTGTGTGATCTCAGGCGCAGGATAATAGAAGATCGGATTAGGAGCTCGCCAGAACTTTGCGGCTGTGGTCAGCACCTGTTCCGCCTGCTTACCTTTGAATGGCAGGATCCGAATCTCGTCACTACTGCCGACGCTGCTGTTGGTGTCGAGTTCCGCGACAATCTTTTTGATTTGTTCGATCTGGTGCTTCCTGGCACGGACGAACACCCGCCGATTGACCGGATCGGCGTCGATCCGGGGCACGTCGACATTGACGTTCCTGTTCATGATATCAAGGCCTCGTGAGTTGCCGTGGCGTGTGAAGGCTTCCATGCCGGCGTCCTCACGGCGTCTGGCGTCGGACAGATCCAGCATTTCTTCCAGCAGACTGACCGCCAGATAAGGATCGATCGTCTTCAATGGAATGACTGCAAACTCCGCTTCGGAGGCCTGCAGCTGAGCGACCGTCTGCTCAATTTCCGCCTGTACCTCAGCAGTCGCCAGAGCGACAACGCTGCCGCCCGCCTGATCCATCGACAACCGTACAGTCTCGTCCGCCAACAATGTCTGCAGGACGTCATACACGATCTGAACATTGCCTCCTTCAACGCTGTGGGTCCGCAACACCGCCTCGCCATCAGACGATGTCAGACTTCTTTTCGGTAGGTCAATCGCAGTGATCAGTCCTTCGATCAGCTTGACCTTGTCTTCGATTCCCGTGACAAAAATGTTCTTTCCCTGCAGGTCGGCAGACAGGCTGACATCGATCCCGATCATCTCCCCCGTCGCCAGCCCCAGGTGCGGGCGTGCGACAATCAGAATATCCTCGGCATCGACATGCTGCAGCACGAAGCTCTTGACCACTGTTCCGTTGTCAAGTGCGTGAGGCTCGAACGCAGCCAGAATCGTCCTGACGCTTTTCAGATTGCCGGCGGTATCGGTGATCATCAACTGATTCGTTTTTGAAAACACGGCCGGTGGCGTCATGAGACTAAGGGCTGTCAATTCTTCGACGGCGTCCTCGGCATCAAGTTCGCCGAGCAGAAAAATGCACTTCACGACGTCGTGGTCACTTAGTTGATCGAGTTGTTCCACCGTGACCAGTTTCGCCAGAGCATTCAACTGCTGCATGCTTCGTGGGTCGGTAAGATTAATCACGGACAGCAGCTTGCCACTGCGAACAAGGCTGAATCCCTGAGGCAGTAGAAACAGATTGACTCGATCAATAGCCTCCTGAGGCGTAAACGAATTCAGATCGGAATAGGTAAAGCTGCCGGTTGGAAGGCCACCCACATGCAACGCCATGTCGGACGAATCCGCCAGCCACTGTATGACGTCGCGCCACGGTGCTCCGTCGAACGAGAACTCAAGTACGGCGTCGGGATCGATCGTTGTCGCTGCAGTCGCGACCGACGCTGGAGTGTCCTGCGCCTCAACCAGCATCGGATGGGCGACGGCAACGATCAGCACGGCTGTGAGTCGAATCCGGCGACATTGATGTAACAGAGAATCTGACATGCAGAGGTGTTGGGAAAAATGGAGGATTGTTGATGGAGGGGTATGGAGTACGCGTCGCTGAGTGGACAGCCGCAGCTGCGATCAGGCACGTGTGAAGGACGTCATGTGAGAAACGGTGGGGGAGGAAGATGAAGGCTTGTTCGGGCACCAGCACTGTCCAGGTTGCCGGAAACCTCTGCTCGTCGTGAATCGCAGCAAGCAGACGATCGCATTTTGCATCATAATCATTCGTCTACAGACAACCAGACATTTCGTGGGATCGTGGACACGTTGTTGCGTTCTATATTACTGATTTCGTGAGAATTCGGACGGCAACTCGGGGCAAACGTTCGAAGGACGAGCTTGAATGAGTCCCCGAACTCGCTTGCGATTTGAGCCTGGATAAAGGCAGTTCGGGGAAACAGCCGTCATTAGCCTATCGAAACTGCTGCGCAAACGACAACGTTCCTTCTGTTACAACACAGGCAGGCTAAGGGAGGGATTCAGATCGCGTGGGTTGGCGGTTTGTAGCGATTGTCCGACGTCGTGGCCCGTCCGGCCAACAGGGCATGTCCGCGCATTGTCGTGTAATTCCGCTAAATCAACCGCGTCGCCGACCGTGTTCCCAACGGATCCTGCTTTGTCTGAAGCAATCACGCCGCTTAATTCTTCTGGCTCGGGGTACCTGAACGCGGACAACCCGGATTCGGCATCTGCCCGCTCGACGCTGCCAGGTGATAATTTGGGCTGAGCTTACGGCCTCATGGTCGCGTAATTCCGTGCAGCTGACAACTCCGAAACATCCATTGAAGTCCACCTGATCCGTGCGACGATCAGCGTGACGGAGGAACCAAGTGGAAACTGGTACCTGTTGACGGACTCGAACGCCGCCTCCTGTCGGGTCAAGTGGGATTCCCGTCTATGCGCAGTTTCTTCCATGCCTGGCCTGCGTGGGCGTGTTTACTGTTGGCAGCCATCGCGTTCTGCGCGAGTGGGTGTTCGCGGACGCAATATCGGCTTGAGGCCGATCGTGACGCGTACAACGTAATCTCCGAACGAAACGGAGATCCTCGCTGGACGACCGCCGACGTCAGCATCGAGATCGACCCCCGCAGTCGCTATTTCGACCAGTACGATCCCGATTGTCCCCCGATGCCACAGGACGATCCTGCCGCGCACAGCTATATGCGCTGTGTTGACGGAATGAAGGGCTGGAAACATTGGTACGACAACGGAGTCCGCTCGGACCTGGAAAACCCCGCATGGCGCGAGGAGCTGGCGCAATATGCGGAGACCACAGACGACGGTGCCGTAGAACTCAACATCGACTCGGCGCTCGAACTATCGTATGTCCACTCACCACTCCATCAAAGCCAGTTGGAAACCCTGTACCTGTCCGCATTGGATGTGACAAGAGAGCGATGGCGTCTGGACAACCAGTTCACCGGTGGATTTGACACGGTATTCAACCATCGAGGGAAGAAGACTCCGTTTGGTGAAAACAGTCGACTGACCACGGGTCGCGGTGTGGGAGCACTGGGAGTTCCGTTGGCCGGACGCTTCGGTGGCGGAGCAAACATACTTCAGCTTGATCGGCAATTTGCGACGGCAGGCGCACTGGTGGCGGGAATCGCAAACGCCTTCACCTGGGAATTCACGAATGGCGACGTGAATTTTGCGGGATCACTGCTGAGCGCCAGTTTTGTGCAGCCCCTGTTGCGCGGTGCTGGTCGTAGTATTGCACTGGAAGATCTGACTCAGGTCGAACGGAATCTGCTGGCGAATCTGAGGGCATACGCTCAGTTCCGGCAGGGATTCTATACGCAGGTGGCCATTGGCGAACTGGGTGTCAGGGGACTACAGCGCGGTGGACCTGGAACAACGCTGACTTCATTCTCCGGGAGTGGTAACGTCAGCGGTTATGCAGGACTGCTCCGCCGGTTACAGCAAAAACGGAATAGCGAGGACACTCTCAGTCTGCAGATTCGAACTTTCGCCAGGCTGGAAGCATTCTACGACAAAGGGCTGATTGACCTGGTGCAGGTTGATAATTTTGAGCAAGGTATTGAATCCGCCAGAGCCCAACTGCTGTTACAGGAAAACACCCTCGACCTGGCTCTCGATCAGTACAAGACAGGAACGCTGGGCCTGCCACCAGACCTTCCGGTTGCGCTGGATGACAGCCTGATACGTCAGTTTCAGCTGTTTGCGCGAGAAGCAACTGACATCCTGAACCTGATTGTGCAGCTGCAGCGACGCACCGGAGACCTGTTTATGGACGGAGAAGCTCAGGTCATACCGGAAGTCGCCGGGATTGATGCTGTGCTGCAGGATATCGCGCCCCTGGTTGGGCCAATACAGGACCTGATCAATCATGTGCCCGATGAACTGCAGCGCATGGACAAGGCCCTGGTTTTACGTGATGAGTCAGCGTCTGAAGATGAAAAAATGTCCGAAGACGACAAACAGCGGCTCGCGGAAGAAAGAGAAGATCTTGAAGTCAAACTGGCGGAGCTTCGATCGCAGTTCGCGGAACAAACCGTCGAACTCGCGCGACTTAGGGAAATACTCTCTGAAGAGACACGAGACACGACCGCTCGGGGACTTGTCAACTGGATTACTGCGACCCTGAACATCGTTGATCAACTGGCCCTTGTGCAGGCACGCGCTCGTCTGGAATCCGTCAGCGTCGAAGCCATCGAACTGGATCCAGGTGAGGCCTTCAGCATCGCGCTGCAGAACCGTCTGGATTTCATGAACGGCCGAGCGGCCCTTGTGGACAGCTGGCGGGAGATCCAGATCGCGGCGAACGCTCTGAAATCCAACGTCACTGTCGGTCTCGCAGGCAGTACGGGGACGGTTCGAAACAATGTCGTCAGTTTTGATGCGGCTAACTCGACCGCAGCCATGGGTGTTCAGTTCGACGCTCCGTTGACGCGGTTACTGGAGCGGAACGGCTATAGTGAAACGCTGGTCAGCTATCAACGAGATCGTCGGGCTTTCATTCAGTCTCGCGACTCACTCCACCTGGGCATTCGTGCATTGTTGCGACAGCTTAAACAGCTTCGCGAGAACCTGGAGATTCAGCGGCGCGCCGCCACCATCGCGATTCGGCAAGTCGACCAGACGCAGCGGTTGCTTAATGCCCCCGGGCGAATTCCGCAGCCAGGACAGCGAGCGCTCATTAGTCCGACCACCGCAATCAACCTGCAGCTGGCGCAGTCTTCTTTCCTCAACTCCCAGAACAGCTTCCTTAGTGCCTGGCTCAGCTATTATTCGGCGCGGATGAGACTCTACCGCGAACTGGGCATCATGGAACTGGACGCGGATGGTCGGTGGATTGAGTTTCCCATTTTGGCCACACCAAACGACCAGGAAACTGATCCGGACGATGAATTGTTAATTCCAATTCTGCCTCCCGCGATCCCCCCTGGAATCAGGGGAAATGGCTGACTTTGATGTCGATGAGCAGGCCGCAGACGGAGAGTCGCCGCATTGGGGCGACAACGCGCCGAATTACGGCAAGCTTCCCGATTGGGGGTCTCGCAAAAGTTCAGTGGCTATGCTGGCTGACCCTGAAGACCCCCTGTTTCGCCTGCAACAGCTGGGTTTTGAACGCAGTTTGGACCCATCAGACGTCCTGCCACAAAAAGGACGGTCTTTCGGCACAATACAGCAGATGGGATATCCGGCGCTTCCCTGGACGTACGAATTACGCCCAACCGGAGCGGTAGGCCCCCGTTCTGATACAGACAGTGATTATTTGAAACCTGTCTTTGCGGAAACGTCTCGTGGATGGCTGAAACCCACGGATTTCTCCGGAACGCCCGCAAAATTGGCGAATTGATGTCCACGATCTGCCAAAGTCGGTGGTTCTGTTCTGGAAAGCGAACCGGAACCCCGTAATCTGCGGTGACGTCGCAGTTGTCGCGGACTTGAAGATGGTTGCCGGACTCGCCAGAGTTAGGGACTCAACGTCGGACGATCCCATACCTGCGACTCCGGCGACTTGAACGACGAAGTCCGTTCCCGTGGAGGCGAAGTGTGTCGACCGACATCCTTCCAGAAATTCAGACACCAACAAAGCCGCAGACGCCACCAGAAGTGGATAGTCTTCCCGTGCGCAATGATCTTCAGGGGGGATCGCATGGCACATGGTGGAAACGCGGACTGCTTCTGATCGTCGTCGTTGCTGTGGTGGCGTCCGCTGTTGCCGTGGTCCCCGGATTCCTTTCGTCGCCGGATACCGGATCCGAGCTGACTCACACGATCACGCGTGGCGATCTGATTGTTTCCGTCATCGAACAGGGAACACTGGAAAGTTCCAACAACACGGAAATCACGTGCAAGGTCCGGGGCAGCAGCACAGTCACGTGGGTGATTGAAGGTGGTTCGATCGTGCAGCGGGGAGACGAACTCGTCCGGCTGGACACGAAGCTGATCGAAGAGAAACTGAGCCTCACGAAGACAAATACGTTTGTCGCAAAATCAATGCTCGAAAGGACCCGCGCCGACGCCGAAAAGGCCGAAATCGCCATTGAGGCCTACGAGAAGGGCAGATACCTGGAGCTTGTGCAGGGCCTGGAACAGCAGTCAGAGGTTGCCGAACGGAATCTGCGAGTCGCGGAGAAGATGCAGGCATACTCCAACACGCTGTTTCAACAGGGTTATGTCACTGAACTCGAAGTCGAGGCAAATGCGTTTACGGTTGAACAGGCGAAACTGGAACTCGAAGTCAATCAGACACAGCTCAAAGTGTTGAAAGAATACACCAGAAAAATGCGGATGGAGACGATGCAGGGTGACGTGAAGGCTACGAACACAAAACTGCAGTCAGACGAAGCCGCACTCAGAATGGAAGAAAGCCGAAAGAACCGCACAATTCAGGAACTCAAGGACTGTGTGATCACGGCCGAGCGCAGTGGTCTGGTCATCTATCCTACGGCTGAGGCCTGGAAAGAAGCTCCGGATATCTCGCAGGGAGTGACCGTACGAAAGGATCAGGTGCTGCTGCTGATGCCCGACATGTCAAAGATGCAGGTAAAAGTCGGTATTCACGAATCCATCATCGATCGCGTCAAACCAGGTCTGACGGCCAGAATCACAATGCCCGATCAGACGCTCGAAGCCAAAGTGACCAAAGTTGCGTCCGTCACGCGACCCGCTGGCTGGTGGACAGGAAACGTTGTGAAGTATGACACGATCATCGAACTGCCATCGGCTGAGGGCCTAAAGCCCGGCATGAGCGCCGAAGTTGAAGTCATCATGGCTCGGCATGAAGACGTCATTACAATTCCCATCGCGGCGGTCGTCTCAACGGACGAGGGCGACTTCTGCTGGGTCAGGACGGCCGCAGGAACGAAGCGGCGGGTGTTGAAACTCGGTGACACAAATGACATATCCATCGTTGTCGATGGGGGTGTGAAGGAAGGTGACGAAGTCATCCTCAACCCTCTGGTGCACGTCAAGGAAGCTCAGGACGAGGCGCTGAAAACAATCGACAGCACGCTGGACGACCGGCTCGACGACACGGTCGACGCGGAATCGGGGAGCGAGTGATCCAATGACCAACAGACCCAACGACGACTTCCGCGACCGTCCGCCAGGCCAATGGTGGAAACGAGGGCTCTTTGCGGTCTTCGTCATTGCTGTGTTTGCGATCATCGTCACAACACTCGCCAATCCCAACCCGTCTCAGGACAGCAGTTCGCTCCTGACGCACAGAATCACTCGGGGCGACCTGCTGGTCACAGTCATCGAACAGGGCACACTGGAAAGTTCTGAGAACACTGAAATCAAGTGCAAGGTCCGAGGCAGCAATACGGTCATCTGGGTCGTCGAAAACGGGACTTACGTGCAGCCCGGCGACGAACTGGTGAGACTGGACATACTGCACATGGAAGAACAGATCGCGGAACGCACAAAGTATGCGCTCTGGACAAGATCGGGAGCGGAACGGTCCCGCGCAAATCTTGCACGAGCCACACTGGCAGTTGGCGAATACGAGCATGGGCGATACATCGTCGCACTCAAGACGCTGCAAAAAACATATGCCGTTCAGGAAGCAGGTCTGCTTACCGCGCAGGACCTGCTGGCTCATGAGAAGACGATGGCTGAAGCCGGCTATAAAAGTGAACTGGATGTCGAGGAAAAGACGTTTGCTGTCACGCGTGCTGAGCTGAATGTGAAGCTCACCGCGACCCGGATCGAGGTGCTTGAGCAGTTCACAAAAAAAGAAGAATTGGCAATGTTGAACGGTGACTTAAGAGCTTCGACCGCACGGCTCAAAGCTGAAGAAGAACGAGTCTTTGCAGATAACCGTCGTCTGGAACGCGCCGAAGAGGAAATACTGTACTGTGTCGTGAAGGCTGAAAAAGCCGGCATGGTGATTCACCCTTCTTCCGCACGATGGAAAGATGCCCCGGAGATCGAAGAGGGGGCAACTGTTCACAAGGATCAGGTTCTGCTGCTGATGCCCGACCTGACGCAGATGCAGGTCAAAGTCGGCATTCACGAATCCATGGTCGACCGAGTTACACCAGGACTGGCAGCCAAAGTGACGGTGTTTGACCGGACACTGGACGCCGAGGTGGCATCCGTCGCCTCAGTGACAAGCCCGGCGGGTTGGTGGACAGGCAACCAGGTCAAATACGACACCATCATCAAGCTTCCAACCGGAGAGGATCTGAAGCCCGGCATGAGCGCCGAAGTAGAAGTCATCCTGGCGCGGCATGAAGACGTGCTGACGATACCTGTCGCGGCCGTACTGGAAGCGTCGGACGCTTACCTTTGCTGGGTCCAGACACCCCAGGGACCTCAGCGGCGTGAACTGCAGCTCGGCGACAGCAACGACGTGTTCATTCTTGTCGAGTCCGGCCTGAATGCAGGTGAAGAAGTCGTCCTCAACCCCATGGCTTCGATTGAAGAGGCACAGGAAGAGGCGGCAAGAACACTCACGGAATCGCAGGAGGACGAGGAGGAAGAACAGAAGAACGACGACGATGCCAAAGAGCCGGATGCCAAATCGAAATTTGAAGAATCAGCCGCTTAAACCCTCAAACAGCCGCGGAATTCACAGGATATCGGGCGTGCCCCGTAGAACATCACCGCAGCCTTGCGACTCCGCCGACGCCTCGCTGACACACCTGACCTGTAACATCGAAACCCACGCATTTTCTAATCCTACAATCTGGTCGGCTTGCCGCGTGATTGGCGACTTTCAGTTTCCACTTGGGCGTCAATCTGCGGTGGTCGGCCACCTTTCACAGTTGTTGATCGCAGCGCGATCAACAACGTTCTGACCGCCAGACGGTCCACGACTCTTCCCAACGTACCCAATCCTGTGAACAGCACCCTCCTACGAGCCGTCCACCTGGCATTCAAAAGCCTGCTGCTGCAGAAGATGCGAGCAGGGCTGGCAGCGCTGGGGATCTTTATCGGCACGACCACGGTGATCTGGCTGGTGGCGATGGGAGAAGGGGTCAGCTACCGGGCTCAGCAGCAGATTCTGGAGCTTGGGGCCAGCAATATCATCGTGCGGACCAAGGAGCCGACATCGTCGGGCGACGGACAGTTCGCCAATTCGAAGGTAAAGGTCTACGGCCTGCTGCGTAAGGACTACAGTCGCATTGTCGCAAATGTGCCTCGCATTCGCCGTACCGTTCCGATGCGTGAGGTTCGTTTCGAGTTACGAATGAAAGATCGAACGGCTGACGCAAAACTGGTCGGGTGTGTCGAGGACTACCGCGAATTGAATCACCTGACAATTGCCCGTGGCCGCTGGCTGACAAAGCGTGACCGTGGCAAGAAAGTCGTCGTCCTCGCAGACGACACAGCGCGGCGCCTGTTTCCGTTCGAAAATCCAATTGGTCGCACGATCTGGGTGGGCAGTGAATTCTACGTGGTGATTGGTCAGACCGCGTCGCGGGCGTCGTCGGCCGCGATCGGCGGCAGCCTGGATGCCAGAGATTACAATCTTGACGCTTACATTCCGCTGCATACGATGCGACAACGCGTCGGCGATCTGGTGATGACACGCGTCGGCGGTGACTTTCGCGGAGAGCAGGTGGAACTCAGCCAGATCACTGTGGAAGTTAAAGACGTTAAGGATGTGGACGCCGCAGCGGCGATCATCGAGCTGCTGCTGAAGCAGTATCACGACAAAGAAGACTATGCGGTTGTCGTCCCCAAAGAGCTGCTGCGTCAGGCCGAGCGGACGCGTGCGATGTTCAACGTGCTGCTGATCGTAATCGCCGGCATTTCACTTTTCGTCGGAGGCATCGGCATCATGAACATCATGCTGGCGACAGTGACGGAACGCACTCGAGAGATCGGAATTCGACGGGCTCTGGGCGCCAAGCGACAGGATATTATCCGGGAGTTTCTGACCGAGACGGTGGTGCTGTCAAGTTTCGGCGGCCTGCTGGGCGTGTCGTTCGGCCTGATGTGTGGTCCTGTGTTTCGTGGGTTGCGGGCAGCAGTGACCGTGATGTCACCAGACCTGCTGCCGCCCGTCGTGTACACACTCGAGCCGCTGATCGCTCCATGGTCCGTGGTTCTGAGCCTGGTAATTTCGCTGGGCGTGGGCGTCATCTTTGGAGTCTATCCGGCACGCCAGGCCGCCCACATGGACCCCATCGAAGCACTGCGCCATGAATAACCAAATACAAGCTCGACGCGCAAGCGAGTGGGTCCGGCGCGGAGTACTTCATTAGATAAACTGAAGTGCAAAACGGACAAGTCACCCAACACCCACTCGCTTGCGCTTCGTGCCTGGTGTGAATCGCAGGTGTTGTTGGCTGAGTCGTTGAAACGGTGAGATTTCAGCACGGAAGGAGACGGAAAAAAATCAAATCCTA
>LWDU01041971.1_pt1 | contig 18396 bp, 20 predicted proteins | sample 727161 | NCBI WGS metagenome assembly LWDU01 (sample SAMN04566230, study PRJNA314399) | hydrothermal vent metagenome | isolation source: deep sea hydrothermal plume seawater | place: Mexico: Gulf of California, Guaymas Basin | collected 2004-07-11
ATAAAAAAGCTCTCTAACTCAGGCGCTAAGTCATTGAGTCAAAACAAAAAAACCATTTAAAATGAAAACAAATGTATAATGAGGGGTTTTTTCAATCAAAGAGCCTCCTCAATGTTTCAACTTACTAGCCTTAGCAAACAAGGCATCAAAAACGATATCCTCTCCGGTCTTACTGTTTCTCTCGCCCTTGTTCCCGAAGCTATTGCCTTTGCCTTTGTTGCAGGGCTTGAACCCATTGTCGGCCTGTACGGCGCTTTTATGATGGGCCTGATCACCGCGTTAATTGGCGGACGCCCCGGCATGATATCCGGCGCAACGGGCGCTACGGCCGTTGTGATGGTTGCATTAGTCAGCTCTCACGGTATTGAATATCTTTTTGGCGCCTTAATTCTGGCGGGTATTATCCAAATATTGGCCGGTGTCTTCCGCCTTGGAAAATTAATTCGCCTGGTTCCTCACCCCGTGATGCTGGGCTTTGTTAACGGTTTGGCTATTGTTATTTTTATCGCTCAATTTCAACAATTTCAAACAGCCGATGGTGCCGGTGGCTATAACTGGATTACCGGCGAACCTTTATCGATCATGTTGGGACTGGTTTTGGCAACCATGTTAGTCATTCATTTTTTACCCAAGCTAACCCAAGCGATACCCAGCTCACTGGCAGCCATTGGCCTGACTACCTTTGTTGTTATTTATTTTGACTTAGATGCGCGGACCGTCCAAGACGTACTCCGAGATATGTCAGGCAACCCTGAAGCCACCATTGCCGGCACACTACCGACTTTCCACATTCCAACCTTGCCGTTAACCCTCGAAGCTTTACAAGTCATTTTGCCTTACGCTGTTATTCTGGCTGCCGTCGGATTGATTGAATCTTTATTAACACTGACCTTGATTGATGAACTTACCGATACTCGCGGCCATGGCAACCAGGAGTGTATTGGTCAGGGTATTGCTAATTCCGTCAATGGACTTTTTGGCGGTATGGGTGGCTGCGCTATGATTGGCCAAAGCCTTATTAATATTAACTCCGGTGGTCGCGGACGACTCTCTGGCATTTCTGCCGCACTTTTCTTATTAGCCTTTATTTTATTTGGCGCAACAGTCATTGAAATCATTCCTGTAGCCGCATTAGTCGGTGTCATGTTTATCGTGGTATTAGGCACCTTTGAGTGGACTAGCTTAAAACTCATTGGCCGCGTCCCCATGAGCGACGTCTTAGTGACCTTATTGGTAACCTGTGTAACCGTTTGGTTTGATCTTGCCATTGCCGTTCTGGTGGGTGTTATTGTTTCGGCGCTGGTTTTTGCTTGGGAACACGCCAAACACATGTATGCTGAAACCCACATTGACGAAAACGGCTCTAAAATATACACCTTAAGCGGCCCCTTATTTTTCGCTTCCGTAAAAACTTTCTCAGATTTATTTACCCCAGCAAACGACCCTGATGACATCATTATCGATTTTGCTAGTGCCCGCGTTTATGATCACTCAGGACTTGAAGCGATTGACAATATTGCTGAACGCTACCTTCGCGCAGGAAAAACCTTACATTTAAAACATCTCAGTGATGAGTGTCATTATTTACTAAAAAAAGCAGGTGATCTTGTCGAGGTTAATGTTATTGAAGATCCTAGCTACCATGTTGCGATGGATGGTGCCGGTCAAATCCTGAAAGAAGCGACGCCTGAAAAATAACAAAACTACCGCCAGACCTTAAAGTTAACTGGTCAAAACGGGCACTCTTACTGATGACCCGTTTTGACATTACTCATAGCACGCACAAACCCACTAGCACAAGCAATCTAACGCTCTCGTGACTTCTGAATATCTAGATAACGCTCTACTCGCGTCTTACCCGATTGCTCTTGAATATAACGCTCGACTCCAGTTACTGGTGGCGATACGACCGCCTCCCTTGCCCCTGAAAACCTCGCTACACTCAACAAAACAACACCTAAAATAAACATCAGTGCCAGCTCTATGTTCTCAAAAGGCGTTTTAGCCGCTTCAACGTCAACCACCACCACGACCGGCTTCTTTATAACCGGCTTAATCACCTTAACGGGCTTAGGCTTCCTATATTCTGCCAACCAATCTTGCACCCACTGTTTTGCCTGCGTCATTTCGGCACCCTTCATTTTCTTGGCGATCTGATCTCGAGACATATAACCAAACGAGTAACCATTAACACCCGCAATATGACGCCACCCATACACTTGACGATAATCCTTCTTAACACCCTTGCCAAACAAATAGAAATTACTTAAAAAATAAGGTGCTTCAGGACTGCCTTTTTCAGCCGCTGTCTGAAAATTTTCTAACGCACGGTTATAATCTTGCGCAACAACTCGACCCTGACTAAAAAATTTACCCAACTGAAAATAGGCATCGGCATCACCGGTAAGCGCCTGCTGTTTACAATTTTCAAAATTAGCCTCATTATCCAGAGCATTATCTACGCAAGCCCAAATACTGCTGCTGACCATCATAAACAGCCCAAATGTTATTATTTTTCCAACACTTATATTTTTCATTTATCTTTTCCTTTATAAAACAAACTTATTAACAACCTAGATAACATTAACAAGACCCTTCGATCACACCCTACAAGAGCGTAGTCTTGACCGCTAATTGATCAACTTCTTGCTCTAACCAACGCAACAAAAAAGAACCCGTCTCAAAGTCCTCCGGTAAAGACTGATCACTCAATACCTGAAAACGCCACAATAACTTTTTCAACTGACTTTTCTGGCTCACGGTAAACTTCCATCGTTCAGTGACTCGCTGATAAGCTATTGGCTCTCCCGCGGGCAACTGGCCTCTGAGTGCAGATAATGCATCTATCATCGCTCGTATAGACCCCAATGCGGGAATCATTAACGCCGTCACCCACTGCGGCGTTATTTTCTCAACCGATGACGCACTATTATCCGAAATAACCTTAACAACCTGAACCAACTCAGCACTTGAAAAACTTAATGCGGTTTCATAAAAAGCAGCGGCTTCCATCTCATACACATAAGGTTGTTGATAAGCCGTCTCCGGCGTCGAAACGCTTGCAATAATTTCAGTTTCTAGCGGAACCGAACAAACTAACTGCGGATAAAAACACCGCCGACTATCCATATCAATAATTTTTTGAGCCGCTAATACCGTACCCAAAGCCAAGTGGTCATGCCCCGCTATACCCACATTGACAATGACCGGGTTAACAACCTTAGGAAATGTCCCAAAGGTATAGCCCATACCGGCAGCCATCGCCGCCTTACCCATTCCCGTTACCGTCAGGCAATAAGTCGCATTAACAAATAACCCGTAAACTTGGCTGCCTTGCCAACGCTTTAAGTTCAAATCTGCAATAAGACCCTTGGCCTCACTCGGTAGCGCCGTAAAAATAAAAATATGCGGAGACACGGATAACAACCTACGATGAGTACTGATTAATTAATAACTGATAATGCGCCACCTCATCTGTTTTGCCGCGTTTTTGCGCACCCTGCAGATAAACCCTCGCTTTTTCTTGTAACGTGTTAATCGCAGCCACTCTGTTTTCCTCAGACAACCGGGGTTCTGCAATTATCTTTTCTAACGCCTTAATCCTGAATCGATCCATACCCCAAAAATGCCTCGATAACTGGTCACTATGGCCACCGTATTTGAGTATCAGCGGATCGGTAATAAATAAAACCGGGTAGCGGGCGGTAATCCTTAACCATAAATCATAATCTTCACAGGCCGGCAAGTCTTCATCGAAAACACCCAGCTCTGAAAAAATATGGCGATGTATCATAATCGATGACGGCGACATCGCACAAAGTGGCAAACAATGCTGAAAAATCCACCCCCCTGTCTTAGCATGTTTTTTCATGGGGTTCACCCGGCGGCCATCTCGAATCCATATCTCTTCAGTATGACAGATCCAGTAACCGTCATGCCTATTGATAAAATCCCGCTGCAGCGCTAATTTATTCGGCAGCCATTCGTCATCAGAATCCAAAAACGTTATCCAATCAGAGTCACTCGCGGCAATACCTGTATTACGAGCAGAACTCACCCCTGCATTTTCTTGATAAATATAAACTACCTTGGGAAAACAACGCTTAACCATACACTCGGTATCGTCCGTTGACCCATCATCAACAACAATCACCTCATCGGCAGGGCAGTCCTGATTAAAAACCGACGTGAGTGCACGTTTAAGCACTACACTCCGGTTGAAACTTGGAATAATAACGGCTACTGACATCACACCTTGCTAACAATAAAGGGATAAAAATTACTTAATCCAAACACCACAATCCTCTCATAATTGGTTAGTAAGGGATTATTTAAGTATACGAATCCCTTGTTTTTTATAATCTTTAGAGCGTAGTGCTACGGTTGCTGTTATTCCTGTACACAACGAGCCGTCCTCCTGATAAAAGCCATACTCAAAACTGGGCGTACTACGCCCTTTCGCATCCAGCTCTTGTTGAATACGTAACTCATCCTCTGGGGTTATTGAAAACCTCAGTTCAGTCGCCGTTAATGTCTCCCGCCTAAAATCCAACTGTAACGAGCGCGTCCAGACTGAATATTCGGGAAAAAGCTTCAAACAAACCATCGCTGCAATAGGGTCAGCCAAACAAGCCTGAAAACCACCAAATAAACCACCGCTGGGATTCGTTGACAGCCACGTATGGGGTAATTTGATTCTAACCGTACGCCAATCGGGTGCTAATTCAATAACCTTAACGCGCATTAACCAAAAGTTGGGATACCATTCAATTCTTTTTTTATCGTCTAAAAAACGACAATTCCAAATTAATTTACGAAGATTACCCGTTCCACGCTGATCAGTCATCTCCCGCTCCTTTTAAACTTTTACTGACGATTTCATACACATCCTTACAAATCCCTCTGTTGCTGCCGTGCCACGTCAAAACGTTGCCAGTGCGTTAACGGTACAACCATTCGCGCCGCCACTTGTGGGTTTATGTTATTTAATTTAACAATCTGATCGGCCAAAAACAGATAACCCGCACCATCGGCGCGATGAAAATGTAATGGATTAGCTTGGCTAAAAGCACCCACCAACGCCCGCACTCGATTAGGGTTCTTAATATCAAAAGCGGTGTGCCCGGCTAAAGTCCTGACCACATCAAACGCCTCGGGCAAATAACTGGTCGCCTGCAAACTAAACCACTTATCAATGACTAAGGCATCGCCGTGCCACTGCGTATAAAACTGAGCTAATAGTTGCGCACGCGCATGATGCTGACTGTTAACAATAGCCTGCAAAGCCGCCAATTGGTCCGTCATATTCTTGGCCGCCTTAAATTGTGCCTCAGATCGCTGATAACTGGTTTCACCCTCAACAATAGACAAATAGGCCAGCGCGGTATTTTTTACTCGTCGACGCCCAATCGCACCGGAATTAAATTGCCCGGACTCATCAATATGATGGTCTATATACAACTGCTCAAATTTTTCATGTAACTGCTCAGCCAATGTTATTTTTACAAACTGTCGTGCGGCATGAATCGCCTCAACATTAATAACCTCGACCTGCTCATGTAAATAAATCTCACTCGGCAAGGTTAACAACAAGGTCAAATAAGATAGGTCATCCCAAGGTTGACTTAAAATATTGTCATAGACCTCAATAAGAATTTTATTTAACACCAAAGGTCTGCCGGCACAGTAATCTTGAACTAAATCAAGAATAAGACTGCACGCTAATTTTTGCCCCGCCTCCCATCGATTAAACGTATCAACATCATAGCTACTTAAAAAAGCTAACTGCTCAAGGTCCTGGTCAATAATTAATTTAACCGGGGCCGAAAACCCACGCAACAAAGAAAGTGCGGGCAAATGCTTAACACCTATAAATTCAAACGTCTGGGTGACTTCGGTTAACGCCAAAACAATTTCATGATGCGCTTCAGTCGCCCCGGCTTGTTGCAGCTCTAAGACTTGACCCTCCGAGCCTAACATCCCGAAGCGAATCGGAATATGTAACGGCAACTTATTCTCATAACCGGGTGTCTCTCGGCAAGATTGATGGCAGGTTAATAACAACTTTTGCGCATCCTGTTGATAATCAACCGTGACCCTGACTTCTGGCGTGCCCGCTTGCTGATACCACAAGTTAAACTGCGATAAATCAACCCGATTTGCATCTTCCATGGCCTTAACAAAATCATAACAGGTCACTGCCTGTCCATCATGGCGCTGAAAGTATAAATCCGTACCTAAACGAAAACCCTCTGCCCCAACCAAGGTATGCAGCATGCGCACAACCTCAGCCCCTTTTTCATAAATTGTCAGGGTATAAAAATTATTAATCTCGATGTAAGAATCGGGACGAATCGGATGTGCCAAAGGCCCGGCATCTTCGGCAAATTGACGCGTCCTAAGCATATTGACATCTTCAATACGCTTCACTGCTTTTGAAGTGTGATCTGCTGTAAACTCCTGATCCCGAAATACCGTCAAACCTTCTTTAAGGCTTAACTGAAACCAATCCCTACACGTGACTCGATTGCCGGTCCAGTTGTGAAAATATTCGTGCCCAATAACGCCTTCAATATGTTCATAATCAGTATCTGTCGCGGTATCCGGACGTGCCAAAACAAACTTGGTATTAAAAACATTAAGCCCCTTATTTTCCATGGCTCCCATATTAAAATGACTGACCGCAACAATCATATAAAGGTCTAAATCATATTCTCTACCATAGACCCTCTCATCCCATGTCATGGCATGTTTTAACGACCGCATGGCATGACCACACTTATCCAGATCATTCGGTTCAACAAAAACCTGTAACGCTATTTCACGCCCAGTCATCGTCGTAAAACGATCTTCAATGTTGACTAAGGGTCCTGCAACCAACGCAAAAAGATAACAGGGTTTTGGAAAAGGATCCTCCCATGTCACCCAATGACGACCATCACTTAACTCACCGTGAGCCACCTGATTACCATTAGATAATAAAACCGGATAAAGCGTTTTATCCCCGATGATTGTTGTTGTATAACAAGACATCACATCTGGCCGGTCTAGAAAATAAGTAATTTTCCTGAAGCCTTCCGCCTCACACTGTGTGCAAAATAAGCCATTACTCATATACAACCCTTCAAGAGCCGTATTGACACTGGGGTTTAATGTGGTCTCAATAATTAATTCAAAAACACCGTCACGCGGTAAGGCTGACAAGGTCAGTGCCTCGTCATCAAGCACATAATCAGCCGCTGTCAAAACCTGACCGTTTAATGCCACTGACTTTAAGCACAGCTGCTCACCCGACAAGACTAACGGCGAACCCGCCTTATGCGCAGGGTTCGCCTCGACCTTAAGCGTTGAAATAACACGTGTTTCAGTTGCATCTAAAATAAAATTCAAATCAACCGTCTGTATGAGATAAGCCGGTGGCAGATAGTCCTTTAAAAAAATCGTTTTCGGAGAATTATCATACATAGTTATTCAGACTCCGTTTTTTCATTACCATCACTCACCATCACCTTATGTTTTAGCGCAAACAATGCCAACATGGCCCATCCGCCGATCAAAGACACGCCGCCTAACGGCGTGATCATGCCTAACCAGGTCATATTTAAACACGCGAGCAAATACAAACTCCCCGAGAAAACAACAATCCCCGATAAAAAGAACCACGCCGCGTACCTTAATAACTTCACATCCGAATGATGCCTCATTAATACCGCAACGCCCATTAAAGCCAACGCATGCCACATATGATAATCCACGCCGGTTTTATAAACCGATAACATCGCCGGCGATAACATATCACGCAATCCGTGCGCGCCAAAAGCACCCAGTAGCACCCCTGTTAAACCGGCCAGTGCAGCCGCTAACAAAAAATTAATCTTCACCTAACTCTCCTTTAACCGAGGCATCAATTGCACCAGATTACAAGGCCGAGTACGGTAATCTAACTGCTCTTTGATTAAGTCATCCCAAGCGGTCCGACACGCCCCTGATGACCCCGGCAAACAAAAGATATACGTTCCATTGGCGACACCGGCAATGGCTCGCGACTGAATGGTTGAGGTCTTAATGGTTTGATATGAAATAGTCCTGAACATCTCACCAAACCCATCTAACTTTTTATCTAATAATGGTTGAATAGCTTCTGGCGTCCCATCACGCCCGGTGACACCGGTGCCGCCTGTTGTCAATACCACATCGACACCTAAGCTTGCTATCCATTGCGATACCACCGAACGAATTTGATAAATATCATCCGGAACAATTTGCTTATCATGCAACGTGTGCCCCGCCGCTTCCAAACGCTCAACAAGTACCTTTCCCGAAACATCATCTGTTTCTGTGCGCGTATCGGAAATCACCAAAACCGCCACCCCTAGCGGCTTAAATTCTCTTTCATGAATCATCTTATTCAATCACTTCAATTAATAAACAATTATTTTAAACTGCAAAAACACACCGCTCAGTTACTGTAAAACAATAAAAAAAGCATCTCGATCACGCTGAATATTCAATAACAGTCGTTGGCTGGCTCCTGCGACCTTCTTAAAATCCTGTACGGTCTGAACCCGATAACGATTAACCGATAAAATAGTATCGCCCGGACGTAACCCGGCCTGCCAAGCATAAGAACCAGAATCAACCTGACTAATTAAAACCCCGGGCACACGATTTTTAGAGGCCGCACTCAACACAACACCGGTCAACGTTTTGTGAATATCACCCCCCTTAATCACTAAGGAGGCCGGCTTTCCGACGGTCGCCTGAATGTTTTTTAACCGACCATTCCTCAAGATAGTGATATCAACCTGATCACCCACTTGTAATAAACCTACAATATTACGTATTTGATGACTGCTCTCAATTTTAAGGCTATTAACGACACGAATGATATCACCCGCCTCTAAGCCCGCTCTTTCGGCAGATGACCCGGCTTGTACGCGACTAACAACCGCTCCGTAATTTCCCGATATCCCAAAAGCCTTAACCAAATCTGGCGTTAAATCCTGTGTTGAAATACCTAAAAGACCTCTGCGAACTTCACCATACTGCACTAATGCATTTTTCAGCGTCATCGCCATATTAGAAGGAATGGCAAATCCAATACCGACATTACCGCCATTCGGCGCCAAAATAGCCGTATTAATGCCGATTAATTCACCTTTAAGATTAATTAATGCACCCCCTGAATTCCCGGGGTTAATTGAGGCATCGGTCTGAATAAAGTCCTCATAGCCCTCAATACCCAATCCCGTGCGCCCTAAAGCACTCACAATTCCAGAGGTAACCGTCTGCCCCAAGCCATACGGATTGCCTATCGCAATAACAAAGTCACCCACACGTAGTTGCGAGGAATCAGCGATGGGGAGTTCAACAAGATTATCTGCTGGAATTTGAATGACCGCAACATCAGCTTCAGGGTCCGCCCCAATTAATTTTGCCTTGAATTGTCGTTTATCACTCAAGGTCACCAAAATTTCGTCAGCCTGATCAATCACATGATGATTGGTTAACACTAAGCCTATACGCTTATCAATAATAACACCCGAGCCTAGACTGCTATTTTGACGTTTCTGTTTCCGTTGCTGCTGATAAAAGTGTCTAAAAAAGGGGTCTTGCATCAAGGGGTTATCATTAACCCGAATATTTTTTAACGTCGAGATATTAACAACCGCCGGCATGCTTTTATCTAATATAGGCGCCAACGAAGGTAATGACTCACCCGCAATCGCCACAGGAAATGCAGCTGATGCCGGTTGAAGCATCCCTAAACACCCTAAAAAAACTAAAATAAAACAGCTAACAGCGTATTTTTGATGAACGGCTAAAGCGATCATAATAAACCCTATTCCTCTGTAAAGTTCATAGTAAACAGTAAATAGCACTTTCAACACAGTGGTTCAAAGCCATTATTATTAATTTATCACATAAAACAAAAAGCGCGCGTATTAAAGAAATACACCCCCTTATCCCAGGCCCAACAAAAAATTAACGGCCTGTTATCAGAAAGCTCTCTGGACAACACAAGATAGGTAAAAACAAGATAACGGGTACTGCTAAGAAAAACTGAATACCCATCAAAAAAACACATTCAAGAATGCTTTTCAATCATCACCGATCAAAAAGCAATCTCAACATGTCATCAAGAATGCAAAACAAACGCCTCAGCACAACCTGAGGAAAGAACTTACTTTATTTTAGCTTCTTTATAGTTAACGTATTTACGAACAACCGGATCAAACTTCTTTATTTCCATTTTCTCAGGCATAGTCCGCTTGTTTTTAGTCGTTGTATAAAAATGACCTGTTCCCGCACTGGAAACTAATTTAATTATATCTCTCATCGCTACTATCCTTAAACCTTATCGCCACGTTTACGTATATCTGCAAGAACTGAATCAATACCGTTCTTATCGATAATACGCATACCTTTGCTTGAAACCTTCAAACGCACCCAACGACGCTCTGTTTCAACCCAAAACCTATGCATATGCAAATTTGGATTAAAACGTCTTTTTGTTTTATTGTTCGCGTGCGAAACATTATTTCCTGTAACAGGACGTTTACCCGTCACTTGACATTCTCTCGACATGATTTCCCTCAATCACTTAAATTTTCTAAATTAGCCGACCTTTATACCAAATTATCAATTAATCGTAAAGACCTAATGAGTTTTAGTCTGATAAAATACATCTTCTATTCACTCACAACCCAAAGGTTCTATCCACGTGAAAATTAAACTTGGTATCGTCATGGACGACATTAGTCTGATCAATATAAAAAAAGACACCAGCTTTGCGATGTTACTGGAGGCTCAGTCTCGATCATGGTCGCTATTCTACATGGAAATAAAGGACCTGTTTCTAAGAAATGGCCAAGCCTTTGCCCGCACTCGCTCTCTAGAGGTTATCTCTGACCCTCAGTGTTGGTACCGCCTCAGTGATGATCAAGAAATACCCTTAGCAGACCTCAATGTCATCTTAATGCGCAAAGACCCCCCTTTTAATCAAGACTATATCTATAGCACTTATTTATTAGAATTAGCTGAAAAAAGTGGCACCTATATAGTCAATAAACCCCAATCACTTCGTGATGCCAATGAGAAACTCTATACCGCCTGGTTTCCTCATTGCTGCACTGAGATGCTCGTTACCAAAGAAGCACCGCGCATTCGTAGGTTTCTTCAAGAGCATCGCGATATTATTCTAAAACCCCTTGATGGTATGGGTGGAACCTCTATTTTCCGCGTTCAACAAGACGACCCGAACCTAAGCGTCATCCTTGAAACGATCACACGCAATAACAGCGAATTTATTATGGCGCAAAAGTACCTTCCCCAAATCAAAGACGGCGATAAACGCTTACTCATGATCAATGGCGAACCGGTTCCTTACACCTTGGCCAGAATTCCCGCTCCAGGTGAAACGCGCGGAAATTTAGCCGCCGGTGGCTTGGCCGAAGGACGTGAACTCACCGAGAGAGACCGGTGGATTGCAGCGCAAGTTGGTCCGACATTAAGAGCCAAAGGCTTAGTCTTTGTCGGCTTAGATATTATTGGCGACTACCTGACTGAAATCAATGTCACCAGCCCAACCTGTGTCCAGGAATTAGACCGTCAATTTAATATTAATATTAGCGCCATGCTTATGGACCATATCGAAACACAACTCAACTAAGGAATTGTTAACCGCCACTATGCCACTAACAATACCCCAAGGAATATCAAACCATAAGCTTTTACTGGCGCTAGCCTTATCATTATTGATACACCTAGCAATCCTAACACCGCTTAGAAACCCTATTACAACACCGAGCAAATTATTGCCACCGCCCATCCACATTACCTTAAACAAAACCACATCACGGCCTTATAAACCCATTACCCCTTCGCAACCCATTAAAAACCTCATTACGACAGCGAGTAAAAGCACTCAAAACAACGGCGCATTAAACACACCCCTTAAACAACACCCTCCGTCACCCCGCTTAAAAACCCCGCCGCCAAAACCTCGAACTAAAACCGCGTTAAAACCCACCCTTCAAAAGGGCCCCAAGAATCTTTCAGTCAACACCTTAGTCCAACAAATCAGCGATATGGGTCGCAACATAAGCAACCAATCGATCAATGCCAAAAACAGTCGCATTAAATTCTCAAATTCAATTTCCTCCTCACACCAATATAAAGCGCTCTACTATATTAAACAATGGCAAGCCAAGGTAGAACGCATTGGCAACCTCAACTACCCAGCGATTGCGCAAACACGCATCAACCCCGACGGCAGCCTCTACAGCATTAGAGTTAGACAATCGTCAGGCAACAAAGCCTTGGATGAAGCCGCCTTGAAAATTGTTCGCATGGGCGCCCCCTACTCACCACTCCCTGAAGAGCTTCTAAATGAAATTGATGTATTAGTTATTAGCCGAGTCTGGCAATTTTCAGACGAAACTGGTATATCTACCAGTCAGTAATTGTGTCCTCACAAAAAACAGGAGATAGGTGCTGCCATGAAACAGTCACAATCATTTAGTAATCAACTCCTAGTCGCCATGCCCCACATGGTTGACCCTAATTTTCATCAAACGGTCACACTGCTTTGCCAACACGATCAAGAAGGTGCCTTGGGCATCATTATTAATCGTCCTGCCAACATTAAGACCGAAGACATTTTTCAACAAATGGAGATCAGCCTACCCGGTGATTTTTCAGCCCATATTCCGGTCTACTCTGGCGGTCCTGTTCAACCCGATCGTGGCTTTGTTCTGCATACCCCCTGTACCGACTGGGATTCTTCGCTGATTATTTCAGACCATATCGCACTAACAACCTCCCGAGATATTCTAGAAGCTATTGCTATTAATGAAGGACCTGAAAAAGCCCTCATTGCTTTAGGGTATTCCGGCTGGGGTGAAAACCAACTCGAACAAGAAATTAGTGCCAATGCTTGGCTGAATACACCGTCCACTCAAGCACTGCTCTTTGACACACCCATTAATCAACGCTGGCAAAGTGCTGCCGCTCAAATTGGTATTGACATTAACCTACTGACCGCATCTGCGGGACACGGCTAAATAACCAACATGCCCGCCACAAACCCATACGTGATCAATCCACACGACACTTTTTTAGGTTTTGATTTTGGCCATAAAAAAATAGGCGTTGCCATCGCCCATATGGAAACGGCTATCGCTAGCCCACTAACAACCCTTCCTGCTGTTAACCAACAACCCAACTGGCCACAATTAAAATTACTGATTGAGACCTGGCAACCTCAAGGCTTAGTCGTCGGACAATCGATCAAACAAGACGGCTCTGATAATCTGGTGACGCCTAGAATTATAAAATTCTGTCGCCAACTTCACGGTCGATTCAACTTACCGGTCTATCAAGTCGATGAAACATTAACCACATTTGAAGCCAAACAAATGTTATATAATGACCTTAATGTTTCTGCCAAAAAACTCTGGAAAGTACAAGACCAACTCGCTGCACAACGCATACTACTCACCTGGATAAATGAGCAACATCAACCCCATGACCCCTAATACGCTTTCCGTCCCCAAACTACTTGACGCCTTAGAAAAGCAATTACGCGAAACCCTCCTTAATCGAAAGCTCAATGACCCCCTAATGATCGGCATTCATAGTGGCGGCGTCTGGGTAGCAGAACAAATGCACCAACGTTTAGGCTTGTCCAATCCGTTAGGTCTGCTGGATATTTCTTTTTATCGTGATGACTTTTCGCAAATAGGCATTAACCCCTTTGTCAAACCCAGCCAACTCCCCAAAAATATTGAATCCCGCGATATTATTCTTATCGATGATGTCTTTTATACCGGTCGAACTATTAGAGCCGCGCTGAATGAAATTTTCGATTATGGCCGCCCTAACCAAGTCATCTTAGGGGTTTTAATAGAACGCAATGGCCAACAAATACCCGTTAAACCCGATTGCATTGGCAGTAACATTAATCTTCCTGCGGGCGAGCGCATTAAACTAACCGGCCCCAGTCCACTGGCTATCACCATACAGCATACCAATGACTCCGCAGCCGCTTAACCATTATGACTAAACCCGACTCCCTGCAATTTAACTCAAACCATCAATTACAACACCTGTTGTCCATAGAAGGCCTTAACCAAGCGCTATTAACCGAAATTATGGATAATGCCGAATCATTTGCGAGCCTTGCCAATCAACCGGTTAAAAAATACCCCATCCTACGCGGCAAAACCATTGTTAATCTTTTTTTCGAAAACAGTACCCGTACCCGAACAACATTCGAATTAGCCGCTAAACGCTTATCTGCCGATGTCATTAACATGAATATCGCCACTTCCGCCACCTCTAAAGGAGAAAGTCTTTTAGATACTATCCGCAACCTAGAGGCCATGCATGTTGATATGTTTGTGGTCCGCCATGCATTAAGTGGTGCGGCCCACTTTATCGCTCAGAATGTTGCCCCGGGAATCAGTGTTATTAATGCCGGTGATGGCAACCATGCCCATCCCACACAAGCCCTGTTAGATATGTTTACTATTCGGCGACACAAAAAAGATTTCTCCTCATTACGTGTCGCCATCATTGGCGATATCCTTCACTCTCGCGTTGCCCGCTCACAAATTCAAGCCCTGTCCATATTAGGCGCTAAAGAAATTCGCGTTATTGCCCCCAAAACATTACTTCCCGTTGAAGTTACGTCCTTAGGTGTCACTGTCTCTCACAACCTCGAAGAGGGCCTACAAGACATTGATGTGGTGATCATGTTGCGTTTACAAAAAGAACGCATGTCCGGCGCCCTCCTGCCCAGTGAAAGTGAATATTTTAGTAACTTTGGACTGACTCCAGAGAAACTCGCTATCGCCAAACCCGATGCGATTGTTATGCATCCCGGCCCCATTAATCGCGGCGTTGAAATTGCTTCTGAAGTTGCTGATGGACCGCAATCTGTTATCTTGCAACAAGTTAGCAACGGCATTGCCATTCGCATGGCAATCATGTCCCTGATTATGCAAACTTCTGACCGACAACCTTCATGAGCACCTTATTAATTACTGCCGGGCGTCTTATTGACCCTGCTAACAATATTGATCAAGTCGGCGATCTCTATATCAAAGATCACCGCATCATTTCACGCTTTAATCGCCCCAGCGACTTCTCAGCAGAACACACTATTGATGCCAAAGACCACATTGTCTGCCCGGGCTTTATTGATCTGAGCGCTCATTTACGTGAACCCGGTCAAACACAAAAAGCAACCATTCTCTCTGAAACGACAGCCGCACTTAACAGTGGTATAACCACACTGTGTTGCCCGCCTGATAGCCTGCCGATCAATGACACCCCTGCGGTTACTGAATTTATATTGGATAAAGTTGAACATGCCAATGCTGCAACCGTGTTACCGATTGGCGCTTTAACTCAGGGCCTAGAAGGCGTAAAACTCAGTGCGATGGTCGCTTTACAGAAAGCCGGCTGCATTGCCTTTAGCAACGACCAGAACCCAATAAAAAATACATTAGTTTTACGTCGTTCTTTAGAGTATGCCGCAAGCCACGATCTTTGCGTCATTATTCGCCCTGAAGATCCTTGGCTACAAAATCAAGGCTGTATTCACGAAGGCTTTCAGGCCTCACGCTTTGGCCTTCAGGGCATTCCAAAAGCTTCTGAAATCATTGCCATACAACAAAGTCTTACTTTATGTGAACTCACCGGTTGTCGAATACACTTTACCCAACTCAGTTGTCACGAGTCTGTTGCCTTAATCAAGGCGGCCAAACAAAAAAAATTACCCGTGACAGCCGATGTCGCTATGCACCACTTGTTTTTCACCGAGGATGCACTCAATACCTTTGACAGCACGCTCCATGTCCGCCCTCCTTTTCGAACTGAATACGATAGACAAGGCTTAATAGAAGGGTTAAAGACCGGTGTTATTGATGCGATCTGTTCGGCACACCAACCGCATGACGCTGATGCTAAATTAGGCGCTTTCCCATCGACAGAACCCGGTATTTCTGCCTTAGAAACGCTTTTACCGTTAGTGCTTAAGTTGGTTACTGAACACGATTTATCCTTAAGTCAAGGCATCGCTTTTATCACACAGAATGCCGCGGCGATCCTCAACATTCAGGAAGGCAACTTAGCCATCGGCAGTATCGCTGACATTTGTATTTTTAGCCCGGAACAACGCTGGACTGTTAATGAACAAAACTGGCTAAGCCAAGGTCGAAACACGCCCTTTTGGGGTCAGACCCTGCAAGGGAAAACTACTCAGGTTATTAAGTCAGGCGCTGTCATTAACGCATAACCGCTTCTCAACGCAGAAAAAACATCAACTCTCTTCATCCTCAAGTGTCGCTTGCTCAGAGATTTTTTTGGGAATAGTCTTTTTAACTTTAACCCCTAATTCTACAAAACTGCTGGCTTGTCGTATTAAGTTCCCTTGACCCAACGTGAGTTTATTCATGACCCCCTCATAGGTCTTGTTAACGGTACTCAATTGCGTACCAAGCTTATCAAGATCCTCAACAAAACCACGAATTTTGTCATACAAAGCACCGGCTTTATCCGCAATAATCCGCGCATTTTCATTGCGCCGTTCATAACGCCAAATATTTTCAATGGTTCTCAACGTGGCCAGTAATGTCGTTGGCGTGACTACAACAATCTTATGCTCAAAAGCATCGGCAAATACTTTTTCATCGGCCTGAAAGGCGGCTATAAAAGCCGATTCAATGGGGATAAACAATAAGACAAAATCCAGCGACCGTAATCCTTTCAGACTGCTGTAATCCTTTTCACTCAACCCTTTGATATGTTGTCGAACCGCTAGCGAATGTTCTTTTAAAGCCTTAATGCGTTCAGCATCATCTTCGGTCGAGCAATAACGCTCATAAGCGACCAATGAAACTTTAGAATCAACCACGACATCCTTATCACCCGGCAAACGTATAATGATATCGGGTTTAAATAAACTATTATCCTCATCTCGAAAAGATCCTTGTGGGTCATATTCGATGCCTTTTCGAAGCCCCGACTCTTCCAGCACTTTTTCTAAAATCATTTCACCCCAATTACCTTGGGTTTTATTATCCCCTTTTAAGGCGCGTGTTAAATTTAACGCCTCTTGATTCATCTTTTGGGTGTCTTTTCGAAGTTGGCTTATTTCTTCACGTAAAGTNNNAGTAATTTTAACTTTTCCGAACCATGCTTTTGCTGTTCTTCAAGCCGTGCTTGTAATTGCGCCGTTAATATATGGGCTTGGGTAAGCTCCTCTTGTAGCGCCTCACAGGCCTGATTACGTTGATCAAGAATAACTAATTTTTCTTTAGCTATTAACAGGCGCTGTTCAAGTTCACGTCGGCTACGCTGCGACCACAAGCCCATAATGAGCAGTCCGAGCACAGCACCCAAACCCAGCGCCGTTAATACATTTGTGTTCTCGATAAGATAAGAAAAAATATCCAAGAATTCACCTGATTCCAGTCATTAGGCCCATGATTCAAATACCCGCTGTGCTGCACGGATGGTTTCATCTAAATCTTCTTGACGATGAACTGATGAAACAAAACCCGCCTCAAACGCCGAAGGCGCTAAATAGATACCTTGGTCAAGCATACCATGAAAAAAACGTTTAAATTGATCCTGGTCACAAGCCATCACTTGAGAAAATAGCGTCACTGTTTCTTGTTCGGTAAAAAATAACCCAAACATGGCGCCTACAGAATTGGTCGTCATGGCTATTTTGTTCGCTTTCGCAACAGCAGCTATGCCCTCTACTAAATAAACTGTCGCTGCGGTCAGCTGATGATAAAAATCAGGCTGTGAAATCAATTCAAGCGTAGCCAAACCTGCCGCCATCGCCACTGGGTTCCCCGATAAGGTACCGGCCTGATACACCGGCCCCAAGGGCGCAACCACTGCCATTATTTCACGTCGGCCCCCAAAAGCACCTACCGGCATGCCACCCCCGAGAATTTTACCTAAGGTAGTCAAGTCAGGTCTGACACCGTAATAGCCTTGCGCTCCGGATAAACTGACACGAAACCCGGTCATCACTTCGTCAAAAATAAGCACCGCACCGGTATCATCACAAACGCGGCGAAGGCCTTCTAAAAAACCTGCGACTGGAGGAATACAATTCATATTGCCCGCAACCGGTTCAACAATTATGGCCGCAATCTCAGCACCCATGGCATTAAAAACAGCCTCAACACCCTCAAGATCATTGTAACTCAAGGTGATGGTTTCAGCAGCCAAAGCATCAGGGACACCCGGGGAACTCGGGACACCTAAGGTGAGTGCGCCGGAACCTGCTTTCACCAATAATGAATCTGAATGACCATGATAACAGCCTTCAAATTTTACAATTTTATCTCTACCGGTATAGCCTCTCGCTAA
>LWDU01033452.1_pt1 | contig 18394 bp, 13 predicted proteins | sample 727161 | NCBI WGS metagenome assembly LWDU01 (sample SAMN04566230, study PRJNA314399) | hydrothermal vent metagenome | isolation source: deep sea hydrothermal plume seawater | place: Mexico: Gulf of California, Guaymas Basin | collected 2004-07-11
GTATTCTGTCGGTCCGTTGGCCGGAATTATTGCACCGCTCTTCGTGGGAATGATTGCTGATCGGTATCTTGCCGCACAAAAAGTACTTGGATTAATGCCCCTAGTTGGCGCTGGCGTAATGTTTTATGCCACCAACCAGATGAGTGCGGGAGCTGTTAATCCAAATACACTCAATATCATTTTCTTCATCTATATGCTCACGTATTTCCCAACGCTAGCATTAACCAATACGGTTGCCATGAAGAACATGACCGATTCAAAACAACAATTTCCCTACATCCGCGTATTTGGAACTTTCGGTTGGATCGCGGCCGGTTTTGTGTTGACTGGTTTTAATTTCGAAACCAACATCAACATGTTTTATATGACATCTGGTGCTGCGGCCCTGCTAGGCATCTTTAGCTTTCTTTTGCCCGACACCCCCCCACAGACCGACACCGAAGTTTCGATTGGCCAATTGTTTGGCGTCGACGCATGGAAATTACTGAAAGATAAATCTTACTTAATCTTCATGATCTCATCCATTCTTATATGCATTCCACTAGCATTTTATTACCAAATAGCTAGTCGCGTAGTCGAGATGGTCGAATTGCCAATTGGTCTAACAATGAGTTATGGGCAATGGTCTGAAGTATTTTTCATGCTTTGCATTCCATTCTTCTTTGCACGATTAGGTGTCAAAAAGATGTTAGCGGTCGGGATGGCCGTTTGGGCGCTACGTTATTTATTGTTTGCTTTCGGCGCACCAAATCAAACGAGTTCAATGATCATTTTAGGAGTCGTTGTCCACGGAATCTGTTACGACTTCTTCTTTGTCACCGGACAAATCTATACGGACATGAAGTCTCCGGAACCGATCCGAGCCCAAGCCCAAGGACTATTAGTAATGCTCACGCTTGGAGTCGGGATGTTCATCGGTGCACAAGTTGCTGGGCAAATAGAATTATTTTCAACTCCCGAAGAAGCCGTAGTACTGCAGACCATACAAGCCGACAACAATGATCGCATCAAAGCCATATCGAAGAATATTACCGCCGAGGGAAGTGACCGTGAATTCCTTAACAAAATATCCACCGAGTATTTTGCTTCCGTCGATCTTGACAATGGAACTGCCGTTGTCTGGGAACAATTTTTAGCGTCTCATTCAGAATTCACTGCTGATCTAAAAATTAAAAACGATATTAATATGCTTCAGAAAGAAAATCAAAAAAATAGGAAATCGGAACTCCAATTGATCGACTGGAAAACCCTTTGGGGCGTTCCGGCTATCTTTGCAGGATGTGTCCTTGGATTCTTTCTTTTGACATTTAAGGACGACACTCCCGAAGCAGACACTCCCGAAGTAGACACTCCCGAAGCAGACACTCCCGAAGTAGACACTCCCGAAGTAGATGAAGTCGCGTCTGAACCAACGCATTGATTAGTGGTCCTAATTCCTAGTCCACTACGGTGCCGAGGCGACGCGCTCGGTTTTTAGCTCGATTGGTCCTAATTCCTAGTCCACTACGGTGCCGAGGCGACGCGCTCGGTTTTTAGCTCGATGGCTTCCACGAGGATTAGCAAATCAATTTTTTCTTGGACTTTACGCAAGCTGTAAATCGTTTCGCCAATTAGCGGCAAGTCCGAGAACAACGGGATCTTCTCTTTGGTCTCATGCTCGCGTACCAGCGGCATTCCGTATATTAAACACTGCTCGTCAACTCCTAGATTCGCTAAAACATCACGTTGGTAATGGCGAACTTGAGGTAAACCCCTGTGCAGCGCCTTGGTACGCTGGGAAGCATCGACCTGCGTCACACGTGGTTTAATACTTAAACGAATCTCACCGTTGGCTAGCCGCTCTGGCAAGACCGCCATCTTGAGCCCCCACGGTTCATATTCCACGTCGATTTTACCGTCGTCATTGGGAGTCACTCGGGGTAATTTCCCACCAATTTCGAACTCAACAGTGCGTCCATCGATCGTCAACATTTCCGGAGCGGCAACCAACCTAAATAGGTTTTTATCCGCAGCGGCCTTAAGAAATGATCGCAACTTGTCCGACTGGCCGACAACCTCATGCTCCATTTTTCCAATCTTGGTCGCTCCTAACGGCCATTGGATATTATGTTTTTCTAGTTGCAAATGAGAAATTTCCATAATCCTCACCTTCAACTGAATCTGCTGCTCCACTACGCTCTGAACTACCTCCAAGTGATTCACCACCTGCGGGTAGAACTCAGCAGCCACTCGCTCAATACGCTCGATCACTGGCTGACTCGAAACACGGCCCGACATTAGCAAATCACCGTTTAGTTCACTGATGGCTAACTGTTCGTTTGGAAACTCTCTTGCTAATACATTCTTCAATTCGGCCAAACTCGCGTGAATCACAATATCGTATTGCTGCACGTGGCCTTGTGCGCTAAATAGACGCATCTCCGTTTTGCCCGGTTTGAGCGCCGACAGACGAATCTTGGTCGGACTCAAAGGCTCGACTTTTAATAACTGTGAGTCGCCGAAATACAATCTGCGAACGTTAAAGGGCAAGACCAACGTTCGTTGTTCGGTACTGCGCAACTTGAGCGACTCGGTTTCCGTCGCGACGGTAATGCTAGCCTGTCCGTCATCATTAAGGGGTGTCTCCGCATACGCATGACCAGCAAGCGTCATACATACGCAAAAATAGATTACTCGTTTAAAGAACATACTGTTACTTTCATTTGTTGCGGCCGATGCGTTCGCATCATTCGGTGTTGCATTACTTGTTGGTCGTCGTGGCGTCAGGTTTTTCAGCAATGATGATAGTCGGGTCACTATCCTGCTTAATCCATTCATAATGAGTTACTCCGTCCGGAGTCATCACTTCCATCTTCCAATAGACTTCCAGGGTATTTGCCTCTTGTGGTGGATTGCCAACCTGAGTTCCGATCTCAGGTGTTTCGACGATGGCAACTGTTTCCGGATCGTCTAGCGTACCTGGTTCATTTTCCGGTACATCCGTGATGCTGATCGTTGGTGTGGTGTCCGGAGGCGATCCCAAATCTACTACCTGCGGTGCGGCTAAGAGTCTCAACGTCGCAAGCGTTGTCAGCATCCCCGCCGGCAAATCTTCTTGATCGGCGGCACCCGTTAAACTCAGATGCAACGTCCCCAAGTCCATTGCCAATTGAATCATAGCAACGGTTTCCTGCGGTACTAATAACGTTAGTGTAGCCTGCGCATCGTCCGAGGTCGCTTTGGCCGACGTCTGCAAAACTTCGACCCCAGTGGCCAACCTTGAAATGCCGATTTTCGAGCGGTTCGCCTCATCCTTAATTAATGCTGTTACGTCAACACGACAACCGGACTTGAGTAACTCTGTGAGCATTGGATCTAGATAGCTTTCAATCGCAATCACACCATAGCCGACAGGTACTGAGGGCACTGTATCCTCTACTTCGGAGGGCGTCGCAGCAATCGGTTCGATGGCACTTAAGAGATCGACTGTAATGGGCGAATCGACCGTTACACGTTGAGCGGCAAATTGGTCGCGAATCAATCCAATATCTTTCACAACATCAAGCCCATCCACTTGGGTCTGGGCAATCTCAATGATCTTGATCTTAGTCATGTCAAACGGCTCGCCCGCATCCATGTCAATCGCGGTCGCATAAACCCGTACTGTCTCGCCCGGCGGTATCACCTTTTTAGCGTCCGGCGATTTGTTTACACTCACGGTGCACAGTAACCCGAGCAGCAATATTGCTACGAGCAGTGCCGGTAATTTTAGTGTTTTTAACAACGGTCCACGTTCCCTTTAAATGCATGTGTAGACTATCTACCCTAAAAACCCAGATAGTCCCTAATTACAGCATCGGAACATTAGTTACATCTCCGTGACAGGATTCGGAAAAAATGGAAAAATCGCTACATTTTACCTATTTTAACATTCGTACCGATTCGCGGTTCATACGACTCGCTTTTCGGGTTTACCCGTTCCGTTTTACAGCCGTTAGAGTGTGGCATCTACGATTCACGAAAGTTGACTGATAAGCGCGGTGATTAGCGGCTCGATCTCATTTTCACGTATCGCCATGGCATTGATCACAAGCAGACCTTCATCCAATCGGCTATGCCCAACAAATACTCGCGGACTAGAGCTCCGCAAACATTGACAAACCTCAAACGCATCTTGGTCATCGTTGACTTTCACATGCAATCGGGGCACATGATTTTCGTGAGCGATCAGTTCAGCAGTCACTCCGGCGGCACGCAAAGCAGTTGAAATACGTTGTAATATTTCGTGCCACACATTCATCAGCGTGGCCTGCTGCGGCCCGAGGAATTTCTCGAGTGCAGTCATCACAGCCATGATTGATTCCTTGGATACCTTGAATCCACGTCCAATACCGTGCCGCGGCATTCCGCCGACTTCATCTGCAGCAAAAAACTCAGCAGGTGCTGTCCATAATTCCGGGTGATCATCCATATCCAGCATTTGCAGTAATGCGGAACCAACTAAGTTGCGTGTGCCAAGTAGCAGTCCCGTCGCTTGCGGGCCCCGCATCGCTTTACCGCCACTAAAAGCCACCAAGTCCGCACCCGAATCCACTAAACGTTTGAGATTCTCCACGGGCGGAATTTCTCCGGCCGCGTCCACAAGTACTGGTAAACCATGTTCTTGGGCAACTCGAATGACATCTGCTAATATCGGCCGTGAGCAATCGGTTTGAACATACAATATTCCCGCTGTTTGGTCAGTAATCGCAGCGGCATATTCCCAAGGTTCAACACGTCGCACGCCAGCACCACTGACAACTTCATTCATTCCGACCGCGACTAATTTTGCGCCAGCAGCACGCACGGCATGGTCATAACCACTGCGTTGGTCACAGGCAATAAGTATTTGATTTGGAAATTGGGTCGTATCGGGCAGTGCTTCCATCCTAGCAAGATCGCTTCCTGCTAGGATAGCGGCGGTGCCGAGCGTTAATGCTGCTGCTGCACCGGAGGCAATTAGTCCAGCTTCACAGTCAAGCCATTGCGAAAGTTGTTGAGAAACCGCTATTTGCAGTTCTTCGATAGCAACAGAATGTTGCGCCGCAGAATCATAGGCAGCGAGTGCCGCGGTATGCAACGGCGCGCCGCCTAAACGAGTGACTGTCCCACAGGCATTTATAATCGGGACGACACCGAGGTCTTCATATTTCATAATCCAGCGTTCCTCTTATTACACATCCGATGAGATTAGCTTAGTAAATCTCGTACCTTTTTACAGACAAATTCTAATTCCTCATCCGTCATCTCAATCGCGTCTAAATATAGAAATCCTTCGTTGGCATGGTGTGCTCGAGCAACCACCGATGGATTTCCTTCAGCTAATGCCTTGTTCAAGGAATGGGCGTCATGTGAAGTGGCGATAGGGTCTGGCGTCAAACGTACCCGAGAAAACGGGCAACCATTAGGGTCCGCATCGATTCCGAGGCTTAACCCCTCAATTTGTGAGAGCAAATCCATGATGCGATCGACTTTGCGATCTTGCTCAGCAGTCCATGCTTGTACATCCTCACTCGCTCGATATTCCATGGCGGCGATCGCCCCTACAATCGCTTCTTTACCCGCTTTCATCCCACGACCAATTCCACGATTCTGCAAATAGACAGCTTCAACATACTTGCGTTTACCGGCAATGATTCCGGCAGTTGTGGAACATAGATATTTGTGGGCACTGGTGATAACCAAATCGACTCCCAGATTAATGAGTTCTGATATACGTTGGTCTTGGGCTGCCGCATCCACAATCACAGGAATCTCGTATTGATGCGCTAAAGCGATTGTCTCAGCCAAGCTAAGCATGCCCTTGCGGACCGTATGGTGTGATTCGACTGCAAGTACGGCTGCTATGTCCTGTTGCTGCAACGCGTGCTCAAGTTGTACCGGCAACGTGCGGTTAACTTCACCAATTATCTCGGGCACCGCGCCTGCTAAGCGTATATTTTGCGTGATAGGCGCACCATAGTTCACACAATGGCCAGTTTGAATAATAATTTTATTGCGCATACCCGTTGTATCAGGTAACTGCAGCACATTTCCCAATTCAGCACCTGTCATGCAGCCAGCGATGGATAACGTAATACCTGCCGCTGTACAGGCTGTCACGCAACCCGTTTCGGATCCCCAAGTACTTGAAATAACCTTCCCAGCGGCCGCTTGCAATTCGTCCAAATCAAAAAAGTGATTAAGCGATTCACGGACTTGGTCAGCAATTTCTGGCAGCACGATCGCACCGCACAAATGCGTCATTTTCCCACAAGCATTGATAATCTTTGTAAGTTGGTATTCTGAGTGTAAATCGGTCATTTTATTTCCATTAATCGTCGCTGCGACGTTGGTGAAAAGGAATCAACCTTATTCTATAATGAATTGGACGCTTGTATCGCCGATCCCGGTGATTCCTATCCCTGCAAACTGAATTCCCAATATTTTACCATGCAATGCAACTTACTTATACGCGGCGGTACAGTTATCGATGCTGCTGCTGGGCATAATCAAATTATGGACGTCGCCATTACCGGTGACCGTATCGTTGCGGTTGGCGAGTCCTTGGAATACCAGGCTGACCAAGTCATTGATGCGAGCGGGCTTATTGTTAGCCCCGGATTGATCGACTTGCATGTGCATGTATATCAACATCACATGCCGATCAGCCTTAATGCGGATGAACTGTCGATTGCCGGTGGGGTTACCACTCAGCTTGATGCTGGGAGTGCTGGTTCCTACAACTTTGATGGATTTCGCCGTGACTACATTGACCGCGCTAACACCGAAGTTTTAGGTTTAGTTAACTTGGCATGTACGGGTCTAGTTGCAGCCAACTTAGGTGAACTGCTGGACCCACGGCACTCGGATCCCGCGGGCGTCGTAGCCACAATTGAGCGTCATGCGGATGTTGCTGTGGGCGTCAAAATTCGTGCAGGGGCTCATATCATTGGCAGTGGACAACAGGGTTGGGATCATTTTCTGGCTGCGGTGGCAGCCGCGCGAGACTCAAACACGTGGCTGATGATTCACATCGGAGAATGCCCGATGACATTGCCAGAAATGATGCCGCACTTGCAACCAGGCGATTGCATTACCCATTGTTTTAAAGGTGGCAGTACGACATTGCTTGACGAAAACCAGCATGTGTTTGAGGAGATCAAAAAAGCAGCCGACGATGGGATCATTTTTGATGTCGGCCATGGCTTTGGCAGTTTTCATTGGGATATTGTAACTGCTTGCCTCGATCAAGATTTATTGCCCAATACAATCAGTACCGATCTCCATCTAAAAAACGTACATGGGCCGGTCTATGATATGCCCACAACGATGTCAAAGTTCTTGATGCTTGGCTTGCCACTCACCCAAGTGTTTGAAATGTCGACGCTCGCTCCGGCAAAAGTCCTTGGCCGCGAAGCGGAAATCGGGACACTCAAAGTTGGCAGCAGAGCGGACGTGGCGTTATTTGAATTGAACACCGGTGAGTTCGAGTTTACGGACAGTTATGACCAAACTCGCACCGGACACGAAAAACTCTCTGCCGTCGGGATCGTACAACGCGGCCAACTACATTTGAACTCAAACCGCATGGCCTAGGTCTGGGTAACCTCTTAGCTCAACTATTCCTCGTCACATGCTTCCACAAACAGTGGTTTTTGTGTGTTCGGTAAAAGCCATGTCAGGCTACATAATACATACATCCCAATGACTACATAGATCACAGGGCGCCACTCACCTGGCAAGGGAGCCACGCCTTGTTCCATGTCAGGCACGATATTGCCATAAATAATACTACCGATCATTCCTGCTCCAATGGCTGAAGCATTGATCAAAGCAAACAGAGTCGCAATGACCGGTCCACCAATATCGGTAACCGCTGCCCAGCGGGTTGCTAACGAAATATCCGCGCCCACCTTGGCAACGCAAAGAATCAGCGCAAATGCCAGTGGATTATCAATGAACAGTAACGACACGCACAACAAAATCGCTGCAGAACCTTTCCCCAGAGCACCGGTGATTCTGCGAGCCCATTTCGGTGAACCGTGATTACGCCGTACAAGCTTATCACCAAGGTACCCTCCAAGAAAACCGCCAAGCATCCCACCGACCAAAGGCAAGGCAGAATAGAAACCGGCAAGCTTCTTCTCCAAACCATGAGACTCTTCCAGAAACTGCGGCATCCATGATGAATAGAAGGCATCGGCCACGGTGCTAAACGAAGCTGCTAACGCAATCATGATCGCATTGGCAAGCCCCCAGCCACTGGCCGTTCGAAACAACTCAAGGACGCCCATACGTTTAGCCGCAGCCTTGCCTGTCCGCGGTTCTCCACCCTGGATCAACGCCACTTCAGCCGCATTACATCGGGGATGAACGCTGGGTGAGTTGCGAACAAAAATAAAAAACAACAAGGCCCATAATAATCCAAGGGACGCCAGAGCAATGACGACCGCCTGCCACGAATCAGCAAATAAATACACCATCGCCAAGGGGAAAAAAAGGTAACAACAAAACGCTCCCCCTCGCGAGGCGGTCACTCCCAAAAGCCCCTGAGCAGTCGACCTAGTTTCTGCTGGAAACCACAGTTTTGTCATCCGGCCAATCCCGGCAAGCACGCCCGACTGCCCCAAACCGAGTGTGTATCGGGATGCATACATGACACTCGTCGACGGTGCAAAGGCCAATAAACCAAATCCTAGAGACCACACGACAATCGAACCGGTGAGAAACAGATGGGGCCCAAAGAAATCGATGACGATTCCTGCCGGTACTTGAAACAGACCGTAAGCTGCAGAAAAGCCCACCTGTAGATAGCTCAGCAATTCATTATGCTCAGCTTCTGGTATCCCAAATTTTGTGAATTCGACCTTGAGATCGGTCTTAATTAAGGCAAACACATAACGATGGACATACAGCAACCAGGAGACTCCAAAACCGAGCCACATAACCCTTCGTCGTACGTTAGTTGGGGTTTCATTCATAGCGGACAGTAAACTCCTCTAGAATTGCCGGATCGAGTTCAATACCCAGTCCGGGACCTTCCGGTACCGGTACACGGCCATCGACCACCGGAGGTAAATTGGAAACTAGCTTCCGCATCAGCGGGCTCGGGCGTAGACAATATTCTACGAGATCCCCATCAGGCACCGTGGAAATCCAGTGCAAACTGGCCGCCAGATTGATCCCAGTACTAAAACAGTGCGGAACAGCTTTTCGACCATGCGCCGTCGTCATATCAGAAACTCGCTTGCAGACGGTGATCCCTCCACAGAACGCAATATCAGGCTGGACAATATCAAGCCCCCGCTCAATCAGGTCTTCAAAGTCCCAGTGGGTTACATCGCCTTCGCCCCCGGCAATCGGAATCTCACTACGCTTACACAACTCGGCATAACCTTTGCGATCATCCTGACCAACGGGTTCTTCGAGCCACGTCAGATTAAAGGGTTTGAACAACTCCGTTCTCCCCAACGCGGTTTCCCAATCCCAAGCGTGCCCTGCATCCACCATTAAATCGCGCTCCTCGCCTATCGCCTCACGAGCGGCTTGCACATGGGCAACATCCACTGCTGCATCCTCCCCGATTGGTCCCCAGCCGAACTTAACTGCCGTGAGCCCCATTTCCACATATTGCTTGGCCATCTCGGCCGTTTGCTCAGGCGTATCGGCAAACAACACACTCGCATACGCTCGAACATCATCACGCATCCGCCCTCCTAACAACTCAGAAACCGGCTTCCCTTCGACTTGGCCTTTGATATCCCACAAAGCAATATCAGCGCCACTGATCGCATGAATTGCGGCACCGCGGCGGCCAAAGCGATTCGTCTCGTAGTACATCTTTTCCCATAACGCCACCGGATCGGTGGGATCTTCACCCACCAAAATCGACGTCAGCCCGTGCCGTCGAGCGGCACTGCGAGGAGCTTCAAAGCAAGCCTTACAAACATAGGATTGACTAGTTACTTCGCCCACTCCCGTAATACCCTCATCCGTATGAATGCGGACGATAAGCACATCCAGCGTCCCATCCGGAATGGCCTCCACATGGGGAACGCGCAAATGAATCGGTTCTACAGCCGTTATTTTCATGACACTTTAAACTCACTTACAGACTTTACAACGAAAACTCAACATCATCATCCAACGGAAACATTGGCCGCCCACAATTCTTATACGGCAAGCTTTTCAAATTTGCACTCGTGCTGCCCGCGACATCGACAGCCACAATATCCGCTGCAATATCTTTATAGTATGGCCTAAATCCATTTGGGCTTTTCACCACCACCACATCAAAGTCTGCGGGCTGTAACCCATGCTCGGTATAGACCATTTGACCGACAACATAAACAGCGACACTCGTCACCAACAACGTGATCGTTCCGCTTTTCAAGACAGCCGTAGTCCCCGCCTGTCCAAGCAATCCATTTTCATATTGAAATTGCCCGTCATGCAGCGACACCACCTCGAACGGCAGTTCCACTGGTGTAAACCGCTGAGGATCTAACTGACCACCAATTGGCATCGTAAACTCACCGCTGACCCCGACTTCTACCGCGCGCTGCACAACCGGAGCATCAACGACGGATACGAGCACCTTGCCTAGAAATCCATACTGCAATATTCCTTTGATAATCTCATTACTATCACCTGATGCCCCAGAAGCGGTCGCATCAGCGGCATCCGAAAAAACAGTCAACCCCGTAACGTTTGCCGCGCGCTCGATGCTATCAGACAACGAACTGAGCTCAGCCTTGAACAACTCGCGGTTGTTCCACATGAAATCCGCGATCTCTGTCGCTTCTGTTTCAGCTGTCGTTCGATCCGCATCTCGATAGACAATAATATTAGTCCGCAAGTCTGGCACATCCGTAAAGGCATTACCAATATTTACACCAGCGGCCAAACCGCCCGGACTCTCTTCAATTTGCTGGCACATCCGAATTGCGTCACCAAACTTTCCCGTCTCGGTCAACAACTCATCACCACGCACCAACATCGGTATCTTAATCCGTGCCAATTCGGGTTGGATATCACCACGCAGTAGGGCGATAAGATTGTGCGCTGCACGCACTCCTGTTTCGTATTGGTCAACATGCGGATACGTGTGATAGGGCACAATGATATCAGCATTCTCCAACATGCGGTCCGTGAGAATTGCGTGTAAATCAATCGTTGCCACAATCGGAACATCACCCACATATTCACGAATTTTTTCCAGCAAATAACCCTCAGGGTCATTTTCCGACTGACCCGCCATGGCCCCGTGTAAGACGATCAAACAACCGTCAATTTCCGATTCGCAACGTATCGTCGCCAATAATTCCCCCAGCAATCGATCCAGATCGTCCGTCGGAACAGCGCCACCGGACACACTGTCAGCGGCCATCGTCGGAACGCACTCAAAATCGCCGCTGTCTCGTAAGACGTCGATGGCACCTGCTAATTCTGTCCGCGTATCAACGAATTGGTTGAGTATCTCCGAACCTCGAACAATACGGAACATATCGTAGGGAGTCGGAGCGGGATTAAACGTCGATGTTTCTTGTTTTAAGTCAGCGAGTAATATTCGGGACATAGCTTTATGGGCGTGGCTAATCATTCTAAGGCAAAGTTTTGTACAATATAGGCTCAATAAAGCTGAGACCATAAAACCTAAACGATACGTTGATTGTATGAAATATTTATTACCCTTGCTGATTATTACCTGCTGTAGCTTTGCCACAAAACCTACCGCCGCTCAAGAAACTGACTCACTCGAATACGGAGTGACCGAGAAACACGTCATGGTGCCGATGCGAGACGGCGTGAAACTGTCGGTTTATCTTTATATTCCCAAAGGGGAAGGTCCTTGGCCAGCATTGTTGGAACAGCGTTACGCCAACGCTAGAAGTTTGCGTGTGCGCAATGAATTTGCCAAACTTGCTTCACATGGCTACGTCGTCGCGCTGCAAAATTTCAGAGGGTCACAACTCTCAGAAGGCACTTGGGTTGGATATCGCGCACTGGGATGGGGTAAATTAAAAGATGGCTACGACACGGTCGAGTGGCTCGCTCAACAAAAATGGTGTACCGGCAAAATTGGGACATTTGGTAGCTCTCAAGCTGGGTATGCACAGAACTTTCTCGCAGTCACTCAACCCCCCTCATTAACCGCTCAATATATGATCGACACGGGGTTAAGCCTTTTTCAAGAAGGCTATCGTATTGGAGGGGCGACTCGACCAAATCGATTTAAAGGAATGGGAGCAGTGTGTCGAGTCCCAGAACACAATGATCTGCTAATGCAACAGTGGTATGAGCACCCGCATTATGATCGTTATTGGAAACAAGAAGATTGTTCCCGCCACTTCGACAAGATGAACGTGCCCTGTATGACCATCGGTAGTTGGTATGATTTTATGTGCCAAGGATCCGTAGAAAGCTATATTGGGCGACAACACAGCGGTGGCCCACATTCTCAAGGCAACCAAAAATTACTCGTCGGCCCATGGTTACATGGTCGTTTCAACAAAGGCAGTAAAGTTGGTGAACTACAATACCCTGAAAATGCTGAATTTGATTTGCTCGGACACATGGTGCAGTGGTTCGACCACTACCTCAAAGGAAAAGATAATGGTGCCAACACTCAACCTAATGTCCAATATTACAAAATGGGCGCGACTCAAGAAAAAGACGCCGTCGGTAATCAATGGATTGCCGCCGACGATTGGCCGGTGCAAGAATCCAACACGTCCTATTTCCTAAATTCCGACAGGAAACTCTCACAAACCGCGCCTACTGCTGACCGGGCACAAAGCCACTTAATATCCGATCCCTTGAATCCAGTATCTATTCCCACACGGTCCTTTCCGGGTGCCCGCGATGCGCGAGCTGTGGAAAGTCAAGAGAATGTGCTGACGTTTACCTCACCCGTGCTTACCGCACCTGTCGAATGGACGGGCCATGTGACAGCTGACCTCTATGTCCGCTCGACCGCTAAAGATACTGATTTCATTGTCCGCGTAAGCGATGTTTACCCTGACGGCCGCAGCATTTTGATCGTCGATTACATTATGCGAGCAAGATATCGTGATGGGTTCCACAAAGAATCGCTACTGGTCCCAGGCAAAGTCCACCGTTTACAGTTTCATGTGGGCTGGCTTAGCCAAGTTTTCAATACAGGACACCAAATTCGCGTCACTGTTTTAAGTACCGGAAGTGAGTTTTTTGAACCAAATCCTAATACCGGCGAACCACTCACTATTGAATTCCCTGAAAACACCCGACAGGCAATCAACACGATTCTGCACAGTCAACAATACCCCTCTCGAATTATCGTGCCACAGGTGGATAAACCCTAGTCTTTACCTCTCAAGCTAACCACCAACGAAACGATCAAGTAAATTGAGCCGAAGCGGCTGTGGCCTCAGGTCATGTGGGTCATTCGGGGCGACCACCCCGTTGACGTGGAGGTGGCGGAGGAAAATCGTCAGCTAAACGGCGTATGTTGGTCGTCATATTACCCAGCATCACATCTTCCAACACAAAGATTGCGACAAGTCGCCCCAGACCTTTGTAGGTCGTTTTGTAGTACAAGTTCAACGCCACACCGCCTGAATCCGAATCCACAGAAACACTAAGCACAGCCGTGCGAATACTCGATTCGATATTAAACGTCATACCGCTTCCTGGGGCGAAATAATCGACTGTCCAAGTCTCTGTAATTGGTATACCTAACAAGCTTGTGGTCACTTCATAAGTTTGACCCTCCTTGATCTCCACCGGATCCTCAGGCATCCCAGAGACCTCTGGATTCCACTCAGGCCACGAGGTTAAGTCACCGATTAGCAAATCAAATATCTGTGATTTAGATGATGAAACCGCCGCGACAGACGACACTTCAACCTCACCATCGCCCGCAAGGTACAAACAACCACTGATAATAGACCCCCACACCAGCGTTACAAGGGTTCGGTTAAGCCATACGTTCTTTTCGCTGGACTCAATAGGTTCACGCTCTTCTTTCGGTTTGAAGAGAGATTTCACCTTCGCTTGGTCAGACACATTTTCGTCTAACATATATTCCCCCGACAAATTTATAGTAAGAAACACTTACGTGTAATATAAATAAGATCGACCAAAAAATGTGAAACAAAAACCCGCTGGGAAATTGTAGTTGAGTCTTTTTGCGCAAATCAGCGCTAGTTGGTGGTTCCGAAGAGCTGCTGCCTGATCTCCGGTATTCTAACATGAGGATCATCGTGCTTGCGGGCGTAATCACGTAGTTCTTCGGTAAGTCGCTGTATCAACAGGTTGTGTTTGCTTTGGCCATATAGATTAACGACTTCGCTGGGGTCCTCTTGTAAATCAATAAGCCACGGTTTATCACTCTCGGAAATGACCAGCTTAAAACGAGAAGTCACTGCGCTGAGCCATGGCTGGTTGGGCGTGCTCCGCATAAATGCGATATCATGCCAGTTCGTCGCTTTTCCTGCGAGCAACTCAGACGCATCTCGACCATCCACTTCCTGAGAGTTCTCAGCCCCTAGTAATGTCATGATTGTCGGAAAGAAGTCAACGCTCGTTAAAGCTTCATTGACCACTTTGCCACGGGGCAAGCAGCTTGGAGCACAAACAATAAAGGGAACTCGTGCCGACCCTTCATAAGGCACTCCCTTATTAAGGCGGCCATGCTCACCACATAAATCACCATGGTCGGACGTAAAGACAATGATCGTCTTTTCCAAAACGCCTTCCGCTTTGAGCGAGGCAATCAATTTACCGACATTGTCGTCAATACATTTCACCATTCCATAATAAGCTGGCATAATTTTTCGCAACTGCGCTGCCGACACACCATTGGCAGGCTTGCCCCAGTTGGGAATTTGAGCGGCTTGTCGCTGTAACGTCAGCGGAATGGGCACTTTGACATTGGCGTACATCGTATCGTACGGCGGACGGACAGTGTTGGGCCCGTGAGGGTCGGGTAAACTGATGTAATAACAAAACGGCTTATCACGGTTTTCATGAATAAAATCGACTGCTCGATCACACAGCCAATCCGTCGAAAATGATTTTTCGTCTGCTCCCGCTAAATTATAGTTCGCCTGCCCATTTGCATTTCTCGCAGGGACCCGTGGACCTTTTTCAGTGATCTCAAACTTCTTCCAATGCCCTCGGTTAAACATCCAACGATTGTCAGTGAATCCAAAATTACGCTTCGGGGCCCATTGCGGTTTGCCGGGACCATCAAGGTGCCATTTGCCGGCGAATCCGGTTGCATAGCCCTGCTGTTTCAAAACGTGAGCAAACGTAATAACGCTGTCCGACAACGGAATGTTGTTGTTAACAACTGGAGTTTTTTGTGGATAATGACCTGAGATAAAAGCAGCTCGTGAAGGCGAACAAACCGGCGTGGTTGCATAAAAACTAGTACAGAGAACTCCGTTTTTGGCAAGCCAATCAATATTTTGTGTGCCGACGATACGACCGCCATAACAACCGAGCGTTCCAAAGTGGTGCTCATCGGTCTGAATAATTAACAAATTCATCTTTTCCGCAGCATTCGCTGAAGCGACAAATAACAAACAACATGTCAGTCGAAAGAGATTATGCAACATCGTGATGGTCCTCAGAACAGTATCGATCAAGTTATATAATTTGGGTTTAAATTCATAAAAACCGCGAGATATAGCGTAGTACTAACCGCAGTTTCAGCTAGCGCAGTACCTTGTGTGATTTTATCCCCGCTCAAGCGCAAGATAAGTGTACGCATCATCAATGGGCATGGGGGTGAAATTTATTTAACTGCGACAACGCAGACAATCCACGCCAACCTAAACGGCGGCACGCCGTTCACGACGAGCAAAAGCGAACGTGACGAGCTTATTTCGTTCCACATCCCATAGCTTCAGACGCAGACATTTGTAGACATCCCACGGCAACAACGATGTCACTCCCGGATTTTTCAATTCTTTGATCGCTGCCATTGCTTTGGGCAACTTGTAGAACGGGATGTTGTGATTTAAATGATGGATGTGGTGGTACCCGATATTCGCCGTGAACCAATGAAACAATCGACTCATACGAATATAACTCGACGACTTCAAAGCCGCCTGTACATGTGTCCAGTCACGTCCGATTTTCAATTCAACAGACGGAAAATTATGCTGAGCATAGAACAAGTATGATCCCATTCCAGAAGCAATCGCCATCGGAATGATCATCACAAATATGATGTTGTGCGAATTACCTGTCATTACCAACACGAAATAAATTGTCGCGTGTACAATCACAGCAAAAACCGCGTCCCAGTGACGTCTTGGATTTATGAACAACGGGCGGATACACATGCCTAAGAAAAAGACTGTTACATATCCTAGGCCAATAAATAACGGGTGACGTGCTATTCTATATTGTAAGCGACGTAACAACGGAGCCGCGGCATAGTCCTTGGTTGTCATCACGGGATAAGACCCTATGCTTGCACCATAGAGTTTGGCGTTGTTTTTGTGGTGATGATTATGAGAACGTTTCCAAACACTTGGTGGACTCAACGTTATCATTCCAAACAAAAACATAAACGCTCGAATAAATCTAGATTTTTTCAGAATCGCACCGTGTTGATAGTCATGGTAAATCACAAACAAACGAACGTGGACGAGTCCGAACACAATGCTCGTCGCAATCTTCCACGGTATGGACGGTATCTTATAAACAGCAACGAGTAGCGCGGTCCAAACAATGGTTGTCGAGATGACACACCAGAGGCTCACCCATACGTTTTCCGTAGCGTATTTGCGACTAGCAATAAGTAGTTCTTTTGGAGATTTCAATCGACTCACCGTGTTTACCGTCTTAGTTTCTAAACTTCCATTCCATCCACATGTGTTACTCGTTAAGCAATCGAAACTATTGCGCCGTCTAAGCGAAACCATTCATGATCTACGATAGCCGTGACAGCTGTCGATTCCATTTCTAGGCTTTGGGCAATATCCTCAACACTACGGGGCATGCCCACCTGGAATAAGTAATCCCAAATCTTGTTTCGTTCGTCTTCCATAACTATAACCTGTATCCTGCAAACTAAGGTCTGAAACACCACTGCAGTTGCTTGCTCATTGCAGTTCTCCTATATCGTCGTGGATTACGGGGATTACGACAATACGAGCATTCCGATTTCTCCGAGAATCTGCCCTTATTTTTCCGTATTTTACAATACACAGACTCGAGATCGTCGTATGTGGCGTCCGAAATGAATCTAGAACTGCAGGGAGCGATTATGGACTCAATCCATGCTATTTACGTCTTTTTATGTGGTATAAAAGAGTAATAATGAAAAATCCCAACCAGCTCGTAAATTACGACAACGTCGATCAACAATATCTCGAAAAGCGACAGTTGAAACCGAGTGCTGGCTGGATATTATTATGGGCCATGGGCGTAGGTGCGGTAATTTCCGGTGACTTTTTTGGTTGGAACCTGGGCCTCGCAAATTCCGGATTTGGTGGATTATTAGTAGCCACTGGGATCATGGCCGTGATGTATTTCTGTATGGTTTTCACCGTCGCTGAACTTTCCGCTGCATTGCCTCATGCTGGCGGGTTCTTTTCATTTACTCGCAATGCCTTCGGCCCTGTTGGCGGTTTCATTTGCGGGCTTACCGACATAATTGAATATGTGATCACACCAGCGGTCATCGTCATTGGGATCGGTGAATACATGAATGTTCTGGTCTTCGGTGAAGGAGCTGATCCGTCCATCGCGATTACGATATTGTGGTGGGCACTGGCCTATGGGCTCTTTGTTCTAATCAACATCATCGGTGTTTCTTTGTCGATGCGTATGGGACTGATTTTCGCCGGCTTAGCTGCTTGTGTGCTACTCGTATTTTACGGAGGAGTCTGGTTCAACGGTAGTTTTGATTCGGCGCGATTGTTTGATATCGCAGCAGACCCAGGTAACGGCCCGTGGTTTCCCAAAGGACTGTCAGGCATTTTCGTGGCCTTACCATTTGCCATGTGGTTTTATCTGGCCATTGAACAACTACCTTTGGCCGCCGAAGAAAGTCATAATGCTGCCGGTGACATGCCGCGTGCATTAATCCTCGGCATGGTTACACTGTTTATTTTTTCTATACTGACATTGACCCTCAATACCGGTGTCGTTGGCGCCAATAACTTGGCCACGGATGAAGCCCCGTTGGCGAGTGGATTTATCAAAGTGTTCGGAGTCGGAGATGCCGCTCGTGTGCTAACGCTAATTGCCTTGGTTGGCTTGATTGCCAGTTTCCACGCCATTTTATATGCCTACGGCCGAGTCTTATTTGCTTTGTCGCGAGCGGGATATATCCCTCGGTTTTTATCGCTAACCGGAAAACGACGGACCCCGTATGTCGCCTTGATAGCGGGCG
>LWDU01040512.1_pt1 | contig 18392 bp, 17 predicted proteins | sample 727161 | NCBI WGS metagenome assembly LWDU01 (sample SAMN04566230, study PRJNA314399) | hydrothermal vent metagenome | isolation source: deep sea hydrothermal plume seawater | place: Mexico: Gulf of California, Guaymas Basin | collected 2004-07-11
ATCGAGATGCAAGTTTGTGACAGCCAGATCGCTGAGTTGAACCCGCCACTCACCATTCCTCGCTATCGTACCCACTCCGTTGACTCGCTGAACTTCCGTCTGGTCATGACGTCCGCGAATTTGTCTCAACTCGACTCGTCCATCGACATACCGGAACGTGCCGGTAACGTCATCAAATCGATACGGAAACCAACTGGGCACAACGGAGACCGAACGCCCCGCTTCGTGCTGTCGCCCGTCCCACTTTTGTCCAAACACATCTAACGACAACTGCCGCGAATTTTCGCGGTAGCCCAATACGACCTTCAGGTAGTCAATCGTGCCACTCGGATGAATGTCATTCCACAGTCGCTTCATTCCACTTGGCAAGGCGTCTCGCAACTCATCGTTCAACGGAACATCGTGACATTTGAACGTCAGACTAGAGTCCTTACTGTCGGTCGAACGTGGATTCCAACTTCCAGTCGCCGTGATGTATCCACTCGCGTTACCACCTCGCAATTCCTTAAACGTCCAAGTGTCGTCCAACATTTCCACGACACCTTCAATGCGGTGAACCGCGTAGGGAAACTTGGCGTGCTGAATCGATCCATCCCTGACCTCGATGGTTATATGTTTGGATTTGGGGGCGCTGGTATCGAGACGAAAAAATCTCGCATGCACCTTGAACCAGCCACGCGGCGAGAGGTCGAGCATGAAGCGTTGCGACTGTTCCGGCAGTGCAGCAGTGAACTCTTTGTCCAACGGCACATGCCCGGCCGTGCGAATATTGATCTCGCCGACCCCATCTGGACCTGGCCGATCCAGCTCCGCGTCGATGGTGAGCGTTGTCCCGTGCAACGGGGCTGTGAGGCCGACGGACAGGTGATCGTTTTCGAATGATACCGTCCCACTCACATCGCGGAGTCGGTACGGCAATTTATAATACTCCAATCTACTTTCACTACAAGAAACGTGAACAGAAGGGACCAGCTTCTTGCCGTCAAAAGAGAAAGATACCGTGCCATCGCAATACCCCGACGGTTTCATCTCGTCCCAGGTAGCCTTGAGGCTCTTTGTTAATAGCGACCGCAATCGTTGATCGATTGCAAATCGTTTGACGTCGAGCCGAATCCGATACGGCTTGCGTAATTCAAAATCTCGAAAGGTGGCCGATCCACGAATCTCCGCTGAGCCGGAGTTTGCTAGGAAGTTCTTGACGATGAACTGGTCGGATGTAAATTCAAATGCGCCTTCAACGTCCGTCAACGGGTAGGGATAACGCTCGTCATTCACCCAACCACTACTGACGTCACCTCGCATCGCAAACAGGATCGGTTGCTGAGGTTGTTGATCGACGCGGAATTGAATGCCGATCTTCGCCCCCAATTGTGGAGGCGTGCCGAATTGACCCCATGTCGAAAGTGGCACGAGATTCCAGGTGTGTTGATCGACGATCAAGTCCGTGACATTGCCTTCAACATGCCATTGTTTAGGTGAGACGAACCATCCATCGATCTGGCTCTGGCCGAGCCGCCCAGACGACAACTGCCCCTCAAATGTCCACGAAGATCGTTCCCGACTTTGGTCTTCTGCAGCTAAAGAGCCCGTCGTCTCTCCTTCCACATGATCAATCCATGTGGCGGGTGAAAGTTGCAGATTCACATCGCGCCAAAGAGCTAGTTTGACGTCTGGATGCAATACGTCGATAAGTTCAATTTCTCCATCCACCACTTCGATCGACGGCAGCGGCAGCGAACTTTTGGAATTGGTTTGAGGTACAAGGCCCGCCAAGGACCAACTGCCCGAACCCGACCGTTCTCCGCGCAAACGAGGGGCCTCGATCCGAACGTGACCGACGACCACGTTGCCGGAGACCAGCGAAGAGAGACTGGAATCACATTGAATTTCAATGCGTTCGATCGAAAGGACCTTTTTGTTGGCTCCAGACCACGCCGGGTCGGTAAACACAACCCCTCGCAACTCGATGCCGTTTTCCGATAGCCTCCGCGCCCAATCAACACGAATCTTCAGATCTGGATACATTTCCTCGAGCAGTTGTTGCGCCTGAGTGCGAATCCCGCCGTCGATCTGCTGGCGACCAGCAAACAAGGCCAGCACGACAATCACCACCAGTGCGACCAACCAGATCAAGAGCGTCCGTAAACGCTGCTGCCACGAAACGCGAGACGGAACCGACGAGTTGGTCCTCGTTGGTCGGCGACCGCCAGCGTTTGTCGCGGTCGGCGCTTCGTGCGCATTTGTGGCGACTGGATTCATGAACGCGACCTCCTTTTCGCGTCATGACAGTTCAGGGCACTGCCCTAAACCACCGCAACTAATCATCCTGATCTTTTGCTCGCGACGTCCACAACAGCCAGCAGGCTGCGGCCATGGGAAGCGCCGCCATGATTGCCGGCTGACGATAACGAATCGAGCTGACAAATACGACGTGAATTAGAGTGTAATAAGCCGCTGGGAGCCAGAGCAACCAATAGGGAGATCGCCAAATTGAAGCTCGCGACATCCCCCATCCAATGGTGGCGAGCATCAAAAGGAAACCAACGGCGATGCCATGTCGTGCCCATCCATCGGAAAGTACGTTGTGACCTGGCCAAGGGTTCCACATAATCAGCGGCCGTTTGGCAGCTAGGCGTACTGCTTGTGAGGGGTTATCACTCAGCCAATCGACCGCTTGCCGCTTCAGTTGTGCATCCAAATACACCTCAAAAGGCTCGCCGGTAGGCAACTGACCGACCTTTTGACGTTGTCGGGCTGCCGTATAGGCCTCGGCCGAAAACCACATGTCGCTGCCGCCTGTCGCACGGGGATTCCAGGCGTCGTACATGCTCGCGCCCACCTGGAGCGTCGTGGGGACGAATCGACCGACCGCCTGATAATTTCGAACCCACCATGGCATCATGCCCAAACAGAGGCCGCAGAGGACGATTCCTGACAGCTTAACGTCGTGCCAGCGTCGCTCGCGCCCCGGTGCCAGTGCGCAAAATGCCAGCGCAAAGGGCGTAAAAAGCAACCAACTGGGACGAATTAAGACGGCGATAGCACCCACGGCGCCGGCGCCCAGCCCCCAGAAAATCTGTGGCCAACCCGCGACCTGCGAATGGGCTTTCGACCACAGGAACAAATGGGCAAGCATAAAAGGCACGAAGGGAGATTCGCTCAGCAACAGCACCGATGTCGAGATCGCCCCCGGATAGACGGCCGCCAATAGGCCGGCAAACAACGTGCCGGGTCGGCTACCGATCGTGCCGGCGAGCAACATGACGCACCCCACTCCCGCCGTGCCAAATATCACACCCATGTACCGAGCAGCCGATTTGGAACGACCTACGACACGAAACCAAATGGCGAGCAGACTGGGATATCCTGGCGCGCGAAAGATCTTGCCATCGGACGAGCCATACTCGTACGGTTGCCCGTCGGCCAGTTGCGACGCCAACCGCCAGTAGCTGTCGCTATCCCCCAATGGAAACGACTCGCCATGCCGTTCGTTCCACCAATAGGCGGCGCCGGCGCGAGTGGCAAACGCCAACAACAACACGGCGAGTACCGCCGAGATGTATCGACGACGAGAATCGAACCACGACATGAGGTGTCTCGGAGAAAGGGGCAAAGGCAGGTTGATGTTAGGCGAATGGGATAAAGAGGGGCAAGACACATCGATGGCAGTTGATTTTGCCTGGCTCCTCGTGGGTGACCCAGCGGTGGAGATCAACGATTTTCACGAAGATTTGTCAGTGGTTATTTATCAATCTTCATTTGTCATTTGACGGCGGGGATCGTCACGGATGTACACGGTTCAAGTCAGGTCTAGAAAAAGCGGTGACAAGTCACCGCACTCCAAAGACTCTGGAATGCTCCTCGTGCAGATGCAAAAAAAATACGCCTCGCTGTTTGGCGAGGCGTATTTTGGTTTCAGGTTTCACCGAACATCCGTCATTCGTCGTCCTTTGGATCGTCGGGTTTACCCTTTTCATTCAACTCGACGGTTGAATAGCCGCCCTGCGACTTGAAGTAAACGACCAGCAAGAGGTAGCCGAAGAACATCACGGCCGGAACAGCGGCGGTGAGTTTCAGAGCCATGCGTCCGCCGTACACTCGGGCGTCCTTGACCGGTGTTTGGTCTGTTTTCATATTGGGCTCCCCTTCATCGTCCCACCACTTTTTCAATTTGCTGATTGACTCGGGGATTTCCCCTCCTTGCTCGGAAAATTTGGCATAATCCGATTTCAGAGTCTTGGCGGGCGCAGCTTTGTCACCGTCTTGCTCAACGAGCACACCCACTTTTTGTCCATCGAGACCACGAACTTTTTCGAAGAAAAGAAATCCGTTTTCGGTGTCGGCCTGGTAGCGTTCGTACGAGACCTCGGAGGTCGACTTCAAATTCTCCGCCGCGAATCGATCCTGCTTGTAGCCAATGCCCGGGCCACCGAGAAAACCGGCGGATAACATACCGATGCCGCCGAGAGCCCCCATGGTTAACGCACCGCCTTTCGGGAAGCGTTCGCCGACTATTCCCAACATCGTCGGCCATAAGAACGTCTTGCCGAGGCCGTAGATCGTAACCGCAATCCAAGCGAAGAAGACACCTTCAACGGATCCGAGCATATATAAGCCAGCGGTACCGAGAACAGTGCTGACGCACAACAAACCGAGTGGATTGATTCGATGGACGATCGGGCCAGCAAAGAACCGCAACACGAACATGATCGCCGATGCGTAGATGAACAGATAGAAGCCCTGACCGGTAATCATATTGGTAATGTTGGTAATCCAACTGTCAGTCCCCAATTCCACGTAACCCACGCAGGCATGCAGGAACAGCAACAGCAATAGGACCGGAGAAGCGAACTGCGCCGCCATTTGGCCGAAGGTGATTCCGGCCTTCTTCACATCGGAATCCGGGAACGGTTCACGGATGACAATAGCTCCGTACCAGAGAACCGGGAGCAAGAACAGGGCCATTGGGATTTCCCAGCGGACATTACCCACCATCAGCAAACCGATGACGCCGCCCAAGATCAGACCACCAGGCCAACCAGCGTGGAGAATGTTGAGGTAATGCGTACGGTTTTCCGGATAAACATTGGAAACTAATGGGTTGATTACCGCTTCGCAAAGTCCATTGGCGACGGCAAAGATGAACATGCCCCAATACAAACATTGGAAAGCGGCATCTTTCCCGGCAAGCTCAAAGATCGGTGTGGCAGCCAATGTCACCACCAAAGAGAGCACGTGCAACGCGAATGCGGCCATCAAGATCGCCTTGTATCCCACATTGTCCGTAAACACGCTGGCGAGCATGATGACAATGCCAAAACCGATCAGGCCACCACCGGTAATTTGCCCCAACTCAAACTGAGTAAAACCAAACTCATTGGCCCAATCAGTGAGTACACCAGCACGGACTCCAAATCCAACGCCGGCTGCGATAAGGGTCAGGAAGCTGGCCCACATCAGCTTACCCCGGTTCGTCAATTCACTCATGAATGTTCTCTCCCGCCCTTAGCGCGTGCCAAGAGGCCCATGTATGGATATTGCTAATCTGCGTAAAGATGGCGTTTGACCAAGCTAAGGAGTATAGCGGTTGAGATTTGGATGTAAACAGTTTGAAATCACCATGTTGTGACTCCTCGNNGACACTGAAACGACGCCTTGGCTGTGCACGGCCTGAACGTCACCGGGCAGATTACACGACTTGCGGTGGCCAACAGCGACGTCGGCCAGCGAGTTCCAATGTTCGGCGGTCATCGCTTGCTCTGGCCAGCCATGTCGTTTCCATGTTCGTCGCAGGGCTTCCAACAATGGGAAGCGGACGGTCTCCGGACGAAGTACCGGCAGCGAGAACCCAAACTCATGGATCGCGATTGCCGCCTGGTGCGTTTCGATCTGTGGTTCGATCGCGGCTAACGCATCGCTCGCGATGGAACCCAGTTGAGATATCGATTTGTCGACTTCCGCATTGTATTGGTCGCGCAGAAGCGGCAACAGTTCGTGACGAAGGCGATTCCGGGTCCAACGTGTATCGGCATTCGACTTGTCAGTCCGGTAGGGCTGGTCGATGCTTGTGAGATAGTCTTCAACTTGGCTGCGACGACATTGAAGCAACGGACGAATAAGGACAAAGTCCTCATCGAACACACGGGTTGCCGGTATCCCGGTCAGTCCGGTCAACCCGGTACCTCGGAGAATTCGATGTAAGATCGTCTCGATCTGATCGTCGGCCGTGTGTGCAGTTGCCAAGTAGCGAGCGCCTTGTTGGCGCGTGACGGCTTTCAGGAAGTCATAGCGGCGTGTCCGGGCCGCCTGTTCGCTCTTCTCAGAGCCGCATTCCGCGGACTCGGTAACGAAGTGATGGCCAAGTTTCTCGGCCAATTCGGCGACAAACGCCTGATCTGCATCGGATTCTGCCTCACGCCAGGCGTGATTATAATGAGCCAGCGTGATGCTGCCCGCATCGACCTGGTTCGTGCTATCGTGGATCAAATGCGTCATAGCAACACTGTCTGCGCCACCGGACACAGCCAACACGACGCGGCAACTGCGGCGGAGTCGACTGGGCCAGACGGCCTCAAACGCGTTTACAATGCCGTCGACCGGAGGAGTCATGGTTGAAGTTCAAGACGGGTCTGGTAGGATGAACATGTGGCAAAGCCCACTGACATTCTCGATAGGTTGTGACACGGCTTTGTCGGGATACTTTTCGACTAGAACCATGATGATACAACGGCGAGCACGCCAGGGAGAGGGTGTGTTGGCAAGTGAAAACGCTCAACAGCTGACAATGTTTTTGGGAGTTCCTGCCCAAATGGTCGCTATTCTGGACCTGGTTCGGCGGGAAACGGCAAAATGAACTATCTGCTCATTCTGGTGGAATTTATCAAGCGATGCCTGGGGCTCGGGGCCCCGCGTTGCCTGATGATGGTACGCCGGGACGGGCGGACATTCGGGTGCCAGCAGAAAAGTCTGTTGTCCCGAATTCTTTTGCCATTTTGGCGGGATCGTCACTCGGTCCTTCGGGCTGAAGAACCGATACCGATTCGAAGAGACGCACCGGCGCCGCCGAGGCGTCGGAAATTGTTTTCCCAATCGAGGCAACATTGAATCTTGCCTGGGTGGGGTTTGCGGAGTGGTGGCGTCGTTTGCCGTCGCTTCCGAACGACAATCAAGTAGCCAAAACCCAATCACCGCCACGCTGAAGCAACCGCTTGCACCTCCCAGGCGATGGTCCGCCGTGTAAACGCGAGAGGACATACGCGTGGATGATGTATTGGTAGGGGTGCTTGCCGCGTTGGCCGGTTTTGGCTTGGCATTTGTCGTCATTCGGCAGCTCGATGCTCGTCAAAAACGAGACGCGACAGCTGAGGCCAAACAAATAAAAGAACAGGCCGAGCGAGAGGCCGTCAATCGACTCAAGGAAGCTGAGCTCGAGGTAAAGGAACAGGTCCTGCAGAAAAAAGCGGATGCTGAAAAAGAGCTCAGCAAACTTCGAGAAGACTTGCGGGACCACGAGCGGAAGCTTGAGAAACGAGACGAATCGCTCACTCAACAAAACGACGATCTGCGAAAGCAAGAGAAGATCGTCGAGGGCACGCAGAAGCGACTGACCGATCGCCTTGAATCCGTTGCCGAACGACAGTCTGAGGTCGACAAGTTAGTCGACCAGCAAAGGCAGATCTTGCACGAGGTCACCGGCATCTCGAAGGACGAAGCGACACGCCGGATTCTCAGTTTGGTTTCCGATGAGCTCAACCAAGAGATTGGCTCAATGGTGCTCAAGCACGAGCGGAAAGCCAAAGAGATCTGTGACGTGAAGTCGCGTGACATCTTGCTCACCGCTCTGCAGCGATATGCCGCCTCACATACTGCGGAAACAACGACCAGCACGGTGGACATCCCGAACGATGAAATGAAAGGGAGAATCATTGGTCGTGAAGGACGCAATATCCGCGCCTTCGAAAAAGCCACTGGTGTCGACGTCATCATCGACGATACACCCGGCGTGGTGATTGTCAGTGGGTTCGACCCAGTGCGTCGCGAAGTCGCTCGTCAATCGCTAGACAAGCTGATTGCCGACGGCCGAATTCACCCGTCACGCATTGAAGAAGTGGTGGCCGAGACGAACAAGGAAATCGAGAAGTTCATACTCAAAAAGGGCGAAGAGGCGGCCCAAGAAGTGGACATCCTGGGCCTCCACGATCGAGTTCTCTACATGCTCGGTCGGCTTCACTTCCGAACGAGCTACAGCCAAAATGTCTTGCGTCACAGCGTTGAGGTCGCTTTCATTTCCGGCATGTTGGCGGAAATGGTCGGTCTCGATGGAGGCGTCGCCAGACGCAGCGGTCTACTACACGATATTGGTAAAGCAGCGGACCACGAGTTAGAAGGTGGACATCCAAAGATCGGTGCCGACTTGCTCAAGCGACACGGAGAATCGGCCGAGGTCGTGCATGCGGCATTTGGCCATCACGACGAGATCGTGACCGAGTACCCGTTCACAATGTTGGTGGCCACGGCCGATGCCTGTAGCGCTTCGCGACCTGGTGCTCGCCGGGAGTCATTGGAACGATACATCAAACGAATGGAAGAATTGGAAGCGATTGCCAACAGTTTTCCTGGCGTCGCACAGGCCTTTGCGATTCAAGCTGGTCGAGAACTTCGTGTGCTCGCAAGTGCTCATGAGACGGATGATTCCTCGGCCGCCAAAATTTGCCGTGATATCGCCAAGGCCTTCGAGGAACAATTGACCTACCCAGGTGAAATCAAGGTAACGGTTGTACGAGAATCACGATTCTCCGAAATCGCTAGGTAGCTCAATCGGTTCGACACGAGCTTGCGCGTGGCTCGACCAGATTTTCAACAATGACGAAAAGGCGATGATGTGCGAATCCTGCTTGTCGGCGACGTGGTGGGAAAACCTGGTTTGGATATAGCCACCGCGGCGATTCCGAGATTGATCCGCGAACGCGGATTGCACTTGGTGGTCGTCAACGGCGAGAACGCTTCCGACGGTTCCGGGATTACACCCTCCATCCATAAAGCTCTCATTGAATGTGGAGCTCGCTGCATCACACTCGGCGATCACATTTATCGCCGCAAGGAAATCTACGCGACCCTGGACGAGCGTGATGATATCGTCAAGCCGGCCAATTTCCCTGCCGATGCACCGGGACGACCGTGGACCCTCGTGCAAGGATCCAATGGATCGCCCGTTGCCGTCATCAGCCTACTGGGTCGCGTTTTCTTGCGCCCTGTCGATTGCCCGTGGACGGCCGTTGATCGAGTTCTGGATGAAATCCCCCGCGATGTTAAGTTGATACTCGTCGACTTTCATGCCGAGGCAACCAGTGACAAGCAAGTGATGGGACGCTATTTGGACGGTCGCGTCTCCGCCGTGTTGGGAACGCACACTCACGTGCCAACGGCCGATGAGACGATATTCCCTGGCGGCACGGCGTTTCAATGCGATGTGGGGATGACCGGACCCCACGAGAGTATTCTGGGACGCCGCATCGACCGGGTCACAGAGACCACCCTCACTTTTCGTCCCACACGCTTTCATGTCGCCGACGGCGACAATCGACTGAACGGTACCATTGTCGAAGTCGACGACATGACGGGGCGTGCAAAGTCCATTCAACGTGTCACCGTCAGGCAAAAACAGCTGGACCAGGCCGACAAGCTCTAGCTTCGGCGAGGGTGGCCTTCAGTCCGCCGATTCCACTATCTTGCCTATTCAACGCGAATTCCGCCGTCTCATTCGAAGGCGACAAAGGAACCCACTCTGGGCGCCCTAGTGGCACAACAAGTGACGAACTCGACTTGCGGCGAATTTACCAGCTCGCTATGCTTCCGCCCCAAATGGATAGTTCTTCCGAAACGTAGTGTTGCGCAAAAAGAGACGGCAATGACGTGCAAACAAAATACTAGACAGTGGTCCGGGCTGGTTGTCATCGCCGGCCTGATGACATGCATTGGCTGTGTGGGGATCAGCAATCAACTGCTCTACACGTTTAAAGATCACAAGACAGACGCGCTTTTTAACGACCTGCAAAAGAAGACTGTTGCGGTTGTTGTTACTTCCGGGTCGGGCTATGCGCGCGAAGATCCTGGGGGAGATGTTGCGCGAAAGTTGAGTGAAATGCTCGACAGAAACGTCAAGGGCATCGAAATCGTCAACCAATACGAGGTCGCGGATTGGTTGGACCAAAATGGTTTGACGGATGTCAAAAAGTTAGGAATTGGCGTCAAGGCGGACTTGGTCGTTTCCGTTGAATTCACCGGGCTGTCGTTTAGCGATAGTTCGACAATCGTGAAGGGTCGATCCGACTTTACGGTCTCAGTGTTCAACGTGCACACGGGCAAACGCGTCTTCTTCCAAGAAGAAATTGAACACGAGTATCCCAAGAATGGCCCAGCTGGCCATTCTCGACGTAAATTCCGTGGGCTCTACACCTCGATCTTGGCTTCACATATAGCTCGTTATTTCTACGCTCATCCGATTGACGAGTTGTACGGCAACGACGCCAGGGCGATATGATCGGGTGTTGAAAAATGTGACACGGACTATGCAACGCGTTCCGTGGGCTGCACCCACGGCTACATGTGGTGACCGCGTTCGCGGTCGGGAGGAGCACGTGGCAAAAACGCGTTTCCGTGGATTGGCACGGCTACCCTCTATTGGCCGTAAGGGTCACTTTCGGCGAAAGTGACCTAAAGCGGATCGAGCGGATCCTGCAATGGCAGAACCAGGTGGCCGCGCACGCCGCCTAGCGTAGACCGACTGACGTCAAACGTACCGCCGAAAGCAGCAGCCCGCGCTCGCATGCCGGCGATCCCAAACGAAGTGTGTCCCGCCGCGGAGTTGCCTTCGGTCAAGCTCGAATCAGCAAGCTCCGGAATACCCGCACCATTATCACAAACCGTCAGTTCCAATCCGTCGTCGTGAAACAGTAACTCGACCTCAACGCGTGTTGCCCGGCTGTGCCGAGCAATGTTACTGAGGCATTCCTGGGCGATACGCAGTACGGTTTGGGCAATGGTCTTTGGAACGGGTTTTTGCGAAGAACAAAGAAAAACGACTTGAATGCCGCTGGGGGGCAGCCGTTTTTGCATCTCCTGTTGGATCGCCTGGGACAACCCATCTTCGAGCTGCGCCCAATGATCGCTTGTTAGAATATTTCGCGCCTCTTCCACCGCATCGTTGATTGCCCGCAGGGCCGAGTCGAGCAGGGGACGGTTTTCTCTGGGATCAGCATTTTCCAGAGCGGCCGTGGCTGACTCCAAAAACATCTTTGCTGCGACCAGTTGTTGTATCAGCCCGTCATGAATTTCGTGGCCCAGCAACTCACGTTCGCGACGTAGCACTCTTAAGCGTTGCTCAAACAAATCGCAACGAGGACAATCGGAATGATCCCGCGGCTGGCCTGTCACTTTCCCATACCAACCATTCTTGAAGTCCATACGTACGAGTGATGGCAGCTGCGCCGCCGCTAGCGAACCGAATCGAGGTAGCGGTTAAAGAGGTGTTCAAGCATCTCCTGTCGTCCACTCGAATTGGAAGAAGCTTCCTTTTTTTCCAGCATGTACGACTCGAGCGATTTCATGTCGGCTTGTCCCGACTCGATCTCAGCGCCGATACCCGTGTCCCAGCTTTCATACCGGGTTGCGACGAAGTCGTCGAGGGCGTTGTCGGCGCGAATGGCGGCAGCAGTCTTTAATCCTCGAGCAAACGCATCCATACCACCGACATGCGCGTGGAACAGGTCGATCGGCTCAAAGCTCTCGCGACGCACTTTGGCGTCAAAGTTTACGCCGCCTGGCATTAATCCTCCGTACTTGAGAATGGTCAACATGCACTCAGTCGTTAGGTAGTAATTGGTCGGGAATTGGTCCGTATCCCAGCCCAACATCAGATCACCCGTATTGGCATCAATGGACCCCAACGCGCCCTGGTGTCCGGCATAGTCAAGTTCGTGCATCATCGTGTGGCCGGCGAGAGTCGCGTGGTTCGTTTCCAAATTCAGTTTGAACGAATCCATGAGGTCGTACGCGCGAAGAAAGTTGATACATGCCGCGGCATCGCTGTCGTATTGGTGTTTGGTCGGCTCCTTTGGCTTAGGTTCGATCAGAAATTGCCCGGTGAACCCAATTTCCTTCGCGTAATCGACAGCCAAGTGCATGAATCTCGCCATGTGGTCGAGTTCGCGTTTCATGTCCGTGTTCAAGAGATTCTGATACCCTTCTCGTCCACCCCAAAACACGTAGTTCACTCCGCCAAGCTCCAGGGTCACTTCCAAACACTTCTTGACCTGGCATGCAGCGAAGGCAAAGGCGTCCGCGTTACAACTCGTCGATGCACCGTGCATGTACCGCGGATTACTGAATAGATTGGCCGTTCCCCAAAGCAGTTTGATTCCAGTTCGGTCCTGTTCCTCTTGCAGAACTTTGACAACTTGATCCAAGATGCTATTCGATTCGGCCAATGAACTCCCTTCCGGAGCCACATCACGGTCGTGAAACGCGTAATAGGGAGCACCAAGTTTTTCGATGAACTCAAATGCTGCCCGCACTCGATTCTGGGCGTTCTCGACCGAGTTGGAGCCGTCGTCCCACGGACGCACCATCGTCTCGGATCCAAATGGGTCCGTACCTGTCGCGCGAAAAGTGTGCCAGTAGACCACGCTAAAACGCATGTGCTCCTTCATGGTCTTGCCTTCAACAACTTCATCCTCGTTGTACCAACGGAAGGCAAGAGGATTCGTCGAGTCCGGGCCCTCGTAGCGGATCTTCTCGACATCGGGAAACGCAGACATCGGCAATTCCTCTCGCGGGGATAACTTTTCTAGGTGGTCTTTTGTGTGCCAAAATGGAGCGAAGGGCTCAATTTCCTCGATCGCCGTATCGGCGCCAACCCTGGGCAGGCTAGTTAGACAAGGAGTTTTGGAACTCGAATTCCCAAAGATGAACCGTCTCATCCGCTGGCAACCCGGCAACTCAGGTCATTCGCCGCAGGATCCAATCTCCCAACCAGGGTGACCATTGCATGATGGCAAATAGTAGCTTCGACTTGGCTGGCAGGACTAATTCAGGGGACCTTTTGGCGGCGGCAACTAAGACTTTGTCGGCAAGCCTCTCGGCATCAATCAACTTGAGACGCACACCCGCCCCAGGCCGTCGGGCCTTCTCCGGCAGGTCTTCGGCTAGGTCATCATATCGCTGCCCGGCGTCATCACGAGACATCGGGCCAGGACAAACTAACATGACATGGATACCCTCTTCCGCCAGTTCGTACCGCAACTGCTGACAGAACGCCGCCAGCGGGAATTTACTCATCGCGTAGCCGCCGAGGAAACTGGTAGCCGACTTGGCTGCCAACGACCCAATCGCGATGACATGACCCCTGGTCATCCGTAGCAGCGGCAGGGCAGCCTGTGTACAGAGAAACGTCGAGAGAGTATTCGCGGCCCATAAGTCCTGCAGTTTCTCCGCCGGAGTATCCAACAATCGGCCTCGATCTGATTTACCAACATTGTTAACCAGCGCGTCCAGTTGTCCCCACCGCTCTGTCAACGTCAGAAACAGACGATCGACGTCCGCGGCTTGAGTCACGTCGGCAGTCAGTGGCAGGACTTCTCGATCATGAAGTTCCTCTAACTTCCCAGCGGCTTGGTCGAGGTTTGTCTGGTTCCTCCCGACAATGGCCACACGAGCGCCGGACAACAAGAACTGATTTGCCAAACGATAACCAAAGCCGGCCGTTCCGCCGGTTATTAGAACTGTTTTGTCGCGCCAGTATTTCATGTGCTGCGGGAAGCCATCCCGTGATCAAAGTCTTGTTTTTTTTGGAGAACAGAGCAGCCTAATACCGTCGATTCAATCGTCCTTGGTGGCATCTTTCACGGTGTGCAGCATCTCTACGACAAACGATATTGCGATATAGCCACTCAGCGTGCCGAGGATAAAAAAAGCAAGGGCACCAACGGAAATCGCAAGCAGCGAGATATTCTCCCTGTAGACCAATGAAAAGAGAAGTGCTCCGCACACGGCAAACAAGATACCGACGCTCAGTGCCGATGCCAATGCAAACAGCCCCTGGCGTCGGTGGATGCTAAGCGACGTCGTGCGGGCAAACTGAATTTGCACGTTCACAAATCGTTTGGACCTGGCGGCAAGACCGCGAGATCCACTGTCGCGCAAGCGGACACCCAGCGAGTTCCCTAACACGTGGGCCGCAATGGCCGCAAAGACCAGTCCTACGGCGGCTATTCCCGTGCCTCCAAAATAGTGGTAGGCGGCGGCCAAAACGGCGATTCCCGTAAGCAACAAGAACAGCCATTTGAGGCCATACTGAGGCGGTGGCAGCGGAGGGGGTATCTCGTCCGGTGGCGTGCTCTGATTCACCTCGACAAATCCTGTTCAAGTACCGAATTCACATTTCCATAACTCGATAGTATCCTCCAGTTTAACAACCGAGCATCCGGCGTGCTAAGCGATTTATATCGCTGACGTTTTTTTGCCTGCTGGGTCGCCAGCCCGGCCGCTATTCGACTTCGTGGATCGCCAAGATGTTATGGGCGATCGGTACGACGTCGGTTCCCGTGACAAATACAACGAGGTCATTTTTCTTAAGGAGACCGTGCTCTTTTCCCCACCGAGCCACAAATTCTCGCAATGCTGGGCCATCACTGATCGATGGTCCTCTCAACGGGGTAATTCCCCAGAATATCGTCATCTGTCGTAGAACAGTCTCAGACTCACTAACTCCAATCGTTGCAGTGAAGTTCCGCTGTTTTGACTTGATCCGCACTGTGCCACCATTGCGCGTCGCTATGACCATCATCTTTGCGTCCAACCGAGTCGCCATACGGGAAGCGCCAAAAACGATGGCCGCGGTGACCTTGTGCACGCCACCAGTTCCAGTCGGCTCGCGGTGGTCAACCGGACGGCCACGCAACATCTCTTCGGTGGCAGCCATGATACGGTTCATCATACTGACTGATTCCACCGGGTAATCTCCGATGGCTGTCTCTCCCGACAACATGCAGGCATCAGCCCCATCGACGATCGCGTTGGCGACATCCGTCGCCTCGGCTCGCGTCGGCCGCGGGGAATGGTGCATACTGTCGAGCATCTGAGTTGCCACAATCACGGGTTTGTACTGCCGACTACATTCGTCGATGATGCGTTTCTGCGCGACGGGCGTTTGGGCAACGTCAATTTCCACACCCAAGTCGCCGCGAGCGACCATGACCACATCCGCTGCGGCAACGATATTCTCTAGATCATCCAGTGCTTCGCGTTTTTCGATCTTGGCTACCACCAACGCAGGCGAGCCGTGCGATTGGAGCAGAGTTTTTAGAGCATGAATTTCGTGGGACGAACGCACAAAACTCAGACCCAAAAAATCGATTTCGACCGAAACAGCCCACTCGATATTCTGTCGATCGTTGTCGGTAATCGCCGGCACACTCAACTCTACACCCGGCAGATTGATCCCTTGGCGACTTCGAATGATACCGCCGTTTTCAATAACGCAGGTTACTTCATCAATCGTCTTCGATTGGACGGTCAGACTAACTAGTCCATCGGCGAGCAGGACTCGGTTGCCAACAGCCAATTCATCGACCAAACGAGGGTAGTTGCTCACTAGCTCCGAGGCAGTTCACGGTGCTGCCGGCTTCGCACTTGATCCGCCCTTCGTGCAACTCTCCCAATCGAATTTTGGGCCCAGCAAGATCCGCAAGTATGCCCAAGGGCCGCTTCAGTTTTTCACTGAGTTGTCGGATACGAGCGACCACGTCATTGTGATAGTCACGTCCGCCGTGCGCCATATTGACCCGGAAAATGTCAACACCGCTTTCCACCAAACTGGTCAGCGTCTCCTCGCGATCGGACGACGGTCCTACCGTAGCAATGATCTTGGTCCGCACTCGCTCGATTCCTTCGGCCATGGTCACTCCTTTAGGCGATGTCACGTGAGGGCGATGAGGCACCATTGTGAACTATCGACTAGCAACGGCAAATCCCACGTGAGGGAAAACCGGCGATGCCGATAGATGAACACGTATGCCTCGCCCATGCAAAGAGCGTGGAACCGTTTTATCGCCCGTCTAACGTGCGTTCTAGATACCCGACTTGCGCGCGAACGCCTTCCAAGGCCGGATTTATCTTGAGGGCGCGGCGAAAACACTCGAGCGCCGCGTAGGCATCGTTTATTTCAAGGTAACAGTGCCCCATTCCTACCGCCGCGCCAAAATGATAGGGGTTTAGCTCCAAGGCCATATGACAATCCTCGGCAGATTGCTCAAAATCTTCGAGCTGAAAATAGGCAATCGCGCGTTGATTCCAAACTTCGGCGAAATGCGGGTTTACCTCCAAGATCTTAGACGACAGGTCCACGGCCTCTAGCAAACGCCCACACTGATTCCAACGAACAATACGACCCAAATCGTGCTGATGATTCCGGCTGCCATCGCGCTGCCAAACGTCTCGGATCACGTTCTCCGCTAAAAGCCGAACGCCGCGGTCTTTGTCGTGCAAAGCGCGTCCCAACACCGCGTTGACGTTGTAGTCGCCAAGGTATCCCAGGGCCAATACAGCTGCGCGGCGCGTCGTACGTCGCCCCCAAGCCAACCGCTCCAATGTGGACAACGTGTACCGGTGCGCGACCCGACTAACAAACCGAGCTGTGTTTTCGGATGAAAGGTATTCTTGGTACAATAATAGAAGATGTGGTTCGCGCTCTTCCAATGTTGCTCGTCTCACAAATAGGATCGACAGCAGAAGATTTGACCGGCTCGTGCGGTCGCAATGTGGGCGCTTCAATGCGTCTAACTGAGTTAGTCTTGGCTACTCATTAACCACTAGCTGTTACATTCGAGTCTAATTGCGAATTGAAAATCTAACAACGAGAGAGCGCGGTTATTTTCAAAACGCCGGCTAGAATCGAAAAAAAACATTTTCCCGTTGTGGGAAACCGGGGAAAGAAGCCAGCTGTAGTGAACAGGCGCGACAGGGAGGATTGGCGGGCATGGGTAATATGATCACACAGATCGCTGACAAAACCAGAACAGCTCGCACCCCCCGAACGCTCCAGGCGTGGTGGTGCGCCGTCATGTCCTTGACTCTTGTTACAACTGCAACCTGGCCAGCGCACAAACTCTTGTCAGCAGCGGAACCTCGGACCGGGATCGACTTTTCACGTGCTTTGAGCCGCGAAATTGGCATTGATTGGCAGGGGCACTCGTTGGGTGCAGCAGTCGCCGATCTGGCCCAACATCTGAACATTGTCATTTTGCTCGACCGCCGAGTTGACCCGCACACACCAGTCAACCTGAAAATCCAGGGGAAACCCGCCACGCAGCTGCTCGACCGTTTGGCAACGGACTTGCAGTTAGAAATCGCGGTCGTCGAATCGGTCATCTATATCGCACCACTTGGAGTTGGAAACGCATTGGGTAGCCGGACAAGCCAATTATCCGAATCAAACCTACCAGCCGGTTGGCGGCAGAAAACACCACTGGGCTGGCCTCGCTTGAGCGAACCGCGGGCGCGCCTGCAACAAATGGTCCGTCAACGACAAGTCAGCTTGGCTCACTTGGAACGGGTTCCCCACGACCTGTGGGACGCCATCCGTCTACCGCCGATGCCACTGTTCTTACAAGTCGAAATCCTCTTGGCCGGATTTGATTTGCGACTCGTCTTTGAAATTAACAGCGCGACGGTTTCGCCGACAACAAGAACAGCCTCCACCTACGTCAGAAGTCATTCCGTGCCTGGCGGCTTCGCCTGGAACGAACGCGACATAATCCGCGTCTTGGGGAGAGTCAGCTCGATAAAGCGTGTCGGACGTCGGGCCGAGCTACAAGGAACATCCTGGCAACACGCCAAACTCGACTCGTTGCTTCGGGTGGACCCGCGACAAATTGCTGTCGGAACGAAGCGATACACGGTGCCTAGAACTCGAGGTCGGCTGGGACCAGTCGTTAAACAAATCAGCGGATTGTTGAAGCTCGAAGTTCGTTACTCGGCTGATGTCACGGACAAGGATCTCGAACAGATCGTCGAATTCACCGTGAAGGACGCGACACGCGTGCAGCTACTCGATGCAATCCTGGCTGGCACGTCACTCCGGCATCAACTCGTCGACAATCAGTGGATCATCGAGCCGAAAGATAAGAGATAATTCGCGGGCATTAAGCGAGCGTTTTCTCAACCGCCGCTGCGAACGACTTTTCGATTTTTCCCTTGAACGGCATCGCCGCAAACGGAATTGTACCCTCTAAGCGGACGGTCGCTTCTTCCACTGCCATTTCACCGGTAATTTTGAACCCGTAGGTCTTGAGCTTGAAGCGAAATGTAGCGTCGACCCATTCCCCCTCAAATTCGCT
>LWDU01033414.1_pt1 | contig 18389 bp, 9 predicted proteins | sample 727161 | NCBI WGS metagenome assembly LWDU01 (sample SAMN04566230, study PRJNA314399) | hydrothermal vent metagenome | isolation source: deep sea hydrothermal plume seawater | place: Mexico: Gulf of California, Guaymas Basin | collected 2004-07-11
CGTTTATCAAAACCAAGTCAGTTGGAACCGTTGCCGGAATTGTCGGGGCCGGAGGTAACGCCGGAGCAGTTATTGCTGGGTTTATGTTTAAGCAGGAGGTCACGCACTGGCCCCAGATATTCTTGTTCATGGGTTTATGCGTTGTTGCGTGTTCTGTATTTACACTCGCCATTAGATTTTCTCCCGAAGCGGAACGTGCAGCGAGAAAATCAGTGGCCGAGACGACAAAAGATGTTCGGATTTACCAGGGAAAATTAGGATTAGCCAAATGACACAATCTAACATTACGAATGGACCAATTCAGGATTCAGCAAAACAAACAATTGTCGTGATTGGGAACGGCATGGTAGGACACCGTTTTTGTCAGGAATTGATTGGCATGGACGAACACGAACGATTTGAAATCGTTACCTTTTGTGAGGAACCGCGAGTTGCTTACGATCGTGTAGGCCTAACGCGATTTTTCGATTCGCGAGACCCAGAAGAGTTAATGCTGACAAGCGAACAATGGTATCGCGACAACGGTATTACATTATATGTTGGTGACAGAGCAACAAAGATAGACCGTCAAAAGCGGGTTGTACTTTCCAGTAATGGTGTCGAAATTCCTTACGACCGCCTTGTGCTGGCAACTGGTTCTACACCTTTTGTACCGCCGGTTCCGGGGATCGACAAAGAAGGAGTGTTTGTTTATCGAACGATTGAGGATTTACAGGATCTAGTCGCCTATGCCAAGGGCAGAGAAACTGCCGCCGTAATAGGTGGAGGCCTATTGGGGTTAGAGGCTGCAAGAGCCGCCAATGACCTAGGATTAAAAACAGATATTATAGAATTTGCTCCGCGTTTGATGCCTCGACAGCTAGATGAGAAAGGATCGAGATATTTAATTGATAAAATTAACGCATTAGGTTTGACCGTGCATCTTAAACACGCAATGTCGGCTGTGTTGGGAAACGGACGAGTGACCGGTTTGCAATTTGCGGATAATCCTTCAATTGATGTCGATATGGTTATTGTGTCAGCGGGGATTCGGCCCCGTGATGAGCTTGCTCGAGATTGTTTGTTGACGGTTGGCCAACGCGGCGGCGTTGTCGTGAACGACAACCTGCAGACTAGCGATCCAAATATATATGCGATTGGTGAAGTTGCAGAACACGCGGGGGTGGTATATGGTTTGGTGCGGCCAGGGTACGAAATGGCAGCGGTGGCAGCGCAACACTTGTGCGGCAAAGGCGATGGATATCACGGAAGTGAATTGTCGACGAAGCTTAAGTTGATGGGCGTGGACGTTGCTAGCTTTGGTGAAATCGAAGCCCATCAAAGCGACACTCAATCGATAATATATGAAGATCCGTTTGCTGGGGTCTATCGCAAACTGTTCTTTTCCGCTGACGCAACCAAGTTGTTAGGCGGTATTTTGGTGGGCGGCGTATCGGATTTTCATAAGTTAGTGCAGTTGCATCAGGCCGATACAGCGTTGGAGTCGACGCCGCAAGAATTGATGCTTGGTAAACAATCAAGTGACAGTAGTTCGGCGGAAGACGACCCAGATTCGAGCGTGGTTTGTTTGTGTAACAATGTAACGCAATGTGAGATTGAAAATGCGATTTCCACAGGAAATGCATGTTCCGCCAAGGATGTTATGAAATGCACGACTGCCGGTACAGGTTGTGGGGGATGTTTACCAGCGGTTGAAAGTATCGTAAATTCTCAAATGGCAACAATGGGCACAGTCGTCAGCAAGTCGCTTTGTGAGCATTTTGATTATTCGCGGCAAGAGTTATTTGAAATTTCAAAAATCAAGGGAATCAAAACATTCGAAAAGTTGTTGAGCGAGTGCGGTTCTGGCGCTGCGGTTGGGTGCGAAGTATGCAAACCGACTGCCGCTTCGATTTTTGCCAGTCTCTGGAATGAGCATGTACTAGACCACGCGCCGTTGCTCGACACTAACGATCGTTTTCTAGCGAATATGCAGCGCGGCGGTCTGTTTTCAATTGTTCCTCGGGTTCCCGGTGGTGAAATAACACCTGAGAAACTGATTGTGCTGGGTCAGGTTGCCAAGAAATATAATCTCTACACCAAGATAACCGGAGGACAGCGAATTGACCTGTTTGGTGCTGAGGGACATCAATTGCCGGATATTTGGGAAGAACTAGTTGTTGCCGGTTTTGAGAGCGGGCATGCTTACGGTAAATCGTTGCGGACTGTGAAAAGTTGTGTTGGAACGGCATGGTGTCGATACGGTGTGCAGGATAGTGTGGCTTTTGCAATTCGTATTGAGAAACGTTACCGCGGTATCCGCTCACCGCATAAACTCAAGGGCGGTGTATCAGGATGCACACGCGAATGCGCAGAAGCACAAAGTAAAGATTTTGGGCTGATTGCAACAGAAAATGGATATAACCTGTTTGTGGGTGGCAATGGTGGCGCTACCCCTCGCCACGCGGATTTACTTGCCACTGATTTAGACGAAGAGACCGCAACACGGTACCTCGATCGGTTCCTGATGTACTATATACAAACCGCTGAGAAACTGACTCGGACGTCGATTTGGCTTCAAGGACTCGACGGCGGTGTTGAATACTTGAAAAAAGTAGTGATTGAAGATTCTCTGGGAATTGCCGCCGAACTTGAAGATCAGATGCAATATCTCATCGACACTTATCAATGTGAGTGGGCGACGGTTGTAAATGACCCTGAAAAGCGGAAATGGTTTAAGCAGTTTATTAATAGTGATGATACCGAGCTAGGAATAGAAATTATTACTCAACGGGGTCAAAATCGCCCCGCAGATTGGCGAAAGAATCCGCTGGAGTTACCGATTGTTGAGTCCATTGAAATCCCAGATGAGATGTCTTGGGTGACGGTCGGTAAAACATGGGATTTCCCCGTGGATGCCGGAGGGGTGGTTAAGTACGGTGACGTGCAGTTGGCGATATTTCAGTCCGCGGAGGGTGACCACTGGTATGCTTGTCAGAACATGTGTCCGCACAAGCGTTCATTCGTTTTGTCGCGAGGTATTCTCGGTGATGAAAATGGCACCGCCAAGATCGCTTGTCCATTGCACAAGAAGACCTTCAGTTTGGAGACGGGCGAATCGTTGCAACAAGAGGATTATTCGATCACGGTTTTCGACGTCAGGGTGGTGAGTGATGATGTCCAATTGAACTTGCCGCGTGAGGGGAAATTAGAACCCACGCTGGCCACGGCACCGAATTGTTCTGCCGTTTGTCGCTAGGGGGATGCGCCTATAGATCGTTGTGGCGTACGGCAGCGAGTTTTATTTTTAGCTGTTCTTTGAATCCCGTGACGATTTTGGCGTATTTTGGATCGCCGGCTAAGTTGGTGTACTGCAGCGGGTCCTTCTGCATATCGAACAGTTCAATTCCCTTCGATGCATCTTCCGCGTATTGTATGTACGCCCAATCTTGATCGCGTAACAAAAAGCCCCTGCCGTTGACCGTAAACGCCGTTTTACGCACTTGGATGGTGGGGTCACTTAGCATTCCCGAAATGTCCTTACCTTGGAGGCGGTCTGGTACGTCTAAACCACAGAGACTAGAAAGCGTCGGATACAAATCAAGCAGCTCAGTAAACGAATTGCAAATCGCGGGCTTCTTTCCCGGAACACTAATGATTAACGGAACTCGAACGGATTCTTCATGCAAACTCACTTTGGCCCAAAAATCGTGTTCGCCGAGATGGTACCCATGATCGCTCGTGAAAATGACAATCGTCCGATCCGCGATACCGGCATTCTTTAACGCCGTCATCACTTTTCCGACTTGAGCGTCCATGTAAGCGACCGAGGCGTAATAGCCTCCAACTGCTTTGCGTTGTTTGGGAACGTCCATTTTCATATTCTTGCTAGTTTTATAGTTGATACCAGCGGTTGGTATATCATCCCAGTCGCCGGGAACTTTTTCTGGCAACAGCATCTTGGAGTAGGGAAATGGTTCGTAGTATTTCTTGGGCGCTACGAATGGAACATGCGGGCGTACGAAACCGACTCCCAAGAAAAATGGTTCGTCTTTGTGTGCCGCAATAAGCTCGCAGGCTTTATCCGCTGTGCGACCGTCCGAGTGGACCAGATCGTCGCCATCAGCTTCCACCACAACAAATGTATTACCTCCCTTGACGGGTAACTTGCCGTCTGGATTGCCTTCTAAGGTCCAACCCAGGCCGGGTGCCTTCCATTCAGGACCTTGGCTATTAAATCGCTCGGTCCAACATCGTGGATCATCTGCACCGTCGGTGCCCGCTTCAATTCCACCCGGTACTCCCATGTGGAAGATCTTTGAGACGCGAGCAGTATAGAAACCATTGTTCTTAAAGTGTTCAGCCCACATCGCCCGATCACCGATGGCTGGACGCGGAGTTTTGTAACCCAACATTCCCGTGGCATGCGGGTAATAGCCTGACATGAACGATGCGCGAGAAGGACCACAATATGTGCCCTGGCAATAGGCTCGAGTAAATCGTGTGCCCGTAGCTGCTATTGCATCGATATTGGGAGTGTTACATACGTCGTTTCCGTAACAGGAGAGCGCAGTATAGGTAAGATCATCGGAGATTATAAACAGGACGTTGTAGGGTTTCTTTAATTCCGCCGCGGCAATGGTAGGGCAGACGCTGCTGCAAAACGAGCTAACCAACAAGGCGACAGAAACCAATGCATACCACGTGTACTTAACTCGCAAACAAATCAGCATCGATCTTACCCTTATCATTGATATATCTCGGTAACAATTAATCTAAGTTGATTGTAGCAAATCTCTACCGTCGTAAGACCTAAATCGGACGCTTTCGGCGTGACTACTTGCTAGGGATATGCCGCAGTAATTCACGAACAATGGGCATGTTTTCACTCGCCAGATTTTGCACCGGATCAAAGCGTGTCGTCTCATCGAATAACTCAAAATTGCCGTAGCCTCCATCAACCAACGATGTAATCAATCGGTGTTGGTTCGTTCTTACGCTGACGGCCTTACCCCAGAAACTTAACGCGGCTTCCCGCACCGTCGCTTTAGGATCTCTGAGGATCGGCGTCATGTCCCTACCGTCGAGTGTATGCGATGTTGGCTTGAAGGACGGTTTAGCGACTGAAATAAGGGTGGGATAAACGTCGATGGTCTCGACCAAAGATGTGCTTGTTTTGCCTGAGGTCACTCCCGGGACGCGAATTATCAACGGGCTACGGACGGCCCTTTCGAAGGGCACGTGTTTTGCCCACATATGACTATCGCCCAAATTCCAGCCATGATCACCCCACAGGACAACAACGGTATTGTCGGCAAGTCCAAATTGATCAAGTGCTAAAAGTACCTTGCCAACTTGTCGATCGGTGTACCGTACACAGGCGAGGTAGGCCCGCCGTAGATCATGAATCTTCTGATCACTAAGCGGTCGCTTTTTATCAAAGGGAAACGAATATTTAAAGAATTCACCGCTGCCGTGATAGTATTGGCTGTCGGGTTTCTGCGGGTATTTTGGCGGAGGTATTGTTACATCCGCAAACGCATCCCAATCTCCTTTAGTAGCGACAAAAGGCAGGTGGGGTTTAAAGAACCCGAGACCCAAGAAAAAGGGTTTCGAAGTTTTACTATATTGGGCTAATCGAGCGATCGCAGTTTCCGCTAATAGGCCGTCTGGCAAGTCGGTATCCTTTTCAGCTTGAAACTGCATTACATCCTTGTTTCCTTGACCATCCTCGCGATGCTTGCCATTATTATAAGCAAAGAAAATTCCCCATCCTCGTTTCCACGCACCGAACGGCGTTGGCAGGTCATCCCACGCATGAGGCAACTCTGGACGCCCGTCTCCGGCGCCGTTGTACTGATACACGCGGCCATCGGCGGTGTGAGAAATCTTTCCTATGCAAGTTGTTTGGTATCCACTGCGTCGGAAAAGCTCCGGTAGAGTTTGTGCACCCGCAAGTTCTGTTTTGGAAATCGCCGAAGCACCCCCATACAACGCACCGTTGCTGCGGGTCACCCCTGAGTTTAGAGGGCTTCGGCCTGTCAGTAGCGCATATCGTGAAGCACCACATGTGGGTACTTGGACAAAATGGTTAGCAAAGAGAGTCGAGGTTCTCGCCAATTCGTCGATAGACGGTGTCTTTGCATAGTCAGCGCCGTAGCACCCAAGTTCCGGTCGGAGGTCGTCAACAGCAATGAAAAGCACATTTAGGGGCTGCGTCTGTCCCAATGCTGATTGGATAAGTGATACAAAAAGAATTAAACTAGATACAAGTGAATATTGCAATGTTCGCTGGAAAGGCATGAGTTGGTTTTCTTAACAGTGGCAATGGAGATCGGTAGCGTACCGCTAGAGTGAATCGATCTTGACTACCGTTTGGTCTATGGGTTAAGTAGCTGCGAATTGCGCAGATATGCGGCATAAAAAAGGGATGGAATCTCTAGTAAGACTCCATCCCCTTGGTCATTCGTGTGTTGCGTGGCTGTTACTTCTTATTGGCGGTAAAATTACCGGCTCCACTTACAGCGGCAACGACATCTTTGTCGTCATAGCCTTCACCTTTGGTGATGACTACAACTTTGTTATCGAAATCAACTTTGTGTTCAGATACACCCGGTACCTGAGCTAGCGCGTCATTGACGGCGCCAACACAAGCCGTAGCTCACGTCATACCTTCGATGCCAAAGGCTACTTGGTTTATGTCAAGTTCGATTTGGCTAGTTTCGTTGCTTGTCTCTTCGGGTCCTGGCGGGTCTCCGGCAGGTTGCGCCGTATCATCGGTGCAGCCCATGAAGGCGACTGTTAATAACAGTATCACCGCCAAGGTAGATATGCGTTTCATAGCATTTTTCTCCTAAGTATAAAATGTAATTCACGTAAGAAGATCGCTTCTCACAATCTATATGATACGGGTTGCATTCGATGTTTGTCTAGAGAAACATGCGGTAAAGTTACCAGAAGAGGTGGAATTAGAGTAAATGAGCGTATTTATCTAAACCTACCGACAGATAGCGGTGATTACATTTCCGTGAACATCCGTCAGACTTTCTTTTCTACCTTGATGAAAATAGGTGAGGCGCTCATGATCGAGGCCCATCAGATGCAGAATAGTAGCATGAATGTCATGTACGTGCGCACGGTCTGTGACCGCTTCGAATCCAAGATCATCAGTTTCACCGTAGCTGATCCCTCCCTTAACTCCGCCACCGGCCATCCACATTGTAAAGCCGTAAGGATTATGGTTTCGGCCAGGTGCATTTTGCCCCTCGCTAAAGGGCATGCGACCAAACTCGCCTCCCCACACGATAAGCGTTGATTCGAGTAGCCCGCGTTGCTCCAAGTCGGTCAGCAAAGCATCGATAGGTTGATCTATTTCTGCCGCGTGTTGACCATGATTCTTTTCGATACTGACATGTGCATCCCAAGTGTCGGCTAGATGGCCGCCGCCGGAGTAGAGTTGGATAAAGCGAACTCCGCGTTGTACTAAGCGACGAGCGACCAAACAATTACGTCCAAATTCGTCCGTCGGATGTTTATCGACTCCGTAATCGTCCAGCGTTTGTTGGGACTCACGGCTGAGGTCCACTGCTTCTGGAGCCTCTGACTGCATGCGAAATGCCAGTTCGTAGGATTGAATTCGGGCGGCGAGATCGGAACCTCCGGGGCGCTGTTTTAGATGGTTGTCATTCAGTTTTGCGAGCAGATCGAGTTGATTGCGTTGAGCCTTTTTATCAATATGCGCGGGTCCTTTGAGATCAAGGATCGGATTACCCACGGGTCGAAACAGGGTGCCCTGAAATGTCGACGGCATAAAACCGCTTGAATAATTGGGTTGACCAGAAATTGGCCCTCCTCGTTTATCCATCATGACAACGTATCCAGGAAGGCTCGTATTCTCGGTGCCCAAACCGTAGACAGACCAACTACCAAGCGATGGACGCCCGATAAACGTACTACCAGTATTCATTGCCACCAACGCGGACCCGTGAGCGTGACTGTCAGCATGGCATGATTTGATGATGGCGAGTTTATCTGCATGCTTGCGGATGCCAGGGAAGTAGTCTGAAATAAGTTGGCCACTCTCGCCGCCTGGGCGAAAGGGGCGGAAATTGGGCGTGAGGAATCCAACTTTGCGACCGCCGGAGTTGATGTATTTTTTATCGCTCGGAAGTGGTTTTCCGGCGAATTTGTTCAACACTGGTTTGTAGTCGAACGTATCGACTTGACTAGGAGCACCGTTCATCATCAAGAAAATACAGCTTTTGACTTTGGAAGGAAGGTGTGGTTTGCGAGCTGATAATGGGTTCGTGATACCCGCAGCCGCCGCTTGATTGTCAAAAAACTTGTCGGACTCTAGTAGCGATGCTAACGCTAAGCCAGCAAATCCACCGCCCATTTGCCAGACGAACTCCCTGCGGGTAATTCCGCAGGGGAAAAGTCTTTTTTGCTGATTCATTCAAGAGCTGCCTAATCGATGAAAATAAATTCGTTGGTATTAATAATTACATGGCACAAGGACGCCAAAGCAAGGTGTTCCGCCGACTTTCGAGGCGGTGTAACCGCCAATTTGTATTTGATTCCTAGATACGTCCAGACCGCCTCACGATCCTCCTCGTCAAGCGGATGGTCAAATACTAGCAATTCTGCAATGTTGCCCTGCCAAAACTCGCTCCCATAATTACCTTGAGTGCCGAGTACATACGGGGCTGCCAGAACTCGTGGCGTGAGTGTTGCTTGCGTGGCAAGCAGCGTCGAGTTTTGAAACGTTGTTGCGTGATCCGCCGCGTTGATACCAGTTAGGATAAATGGATGGCTTGGTTCCGATAGGATGCCAGCCGGGCTAAACGCGTCACTCACTCTCACTTTATTGGTCCCAGTGGTGCCGAGAAACACGGAGTTTGTGGATCTACCGCGGCGATGCCAGTTGGAAATAATTTCACGGGCACCTGCGCCTGTTGAACTCTGTGAGACCACGGCGACGATACTAAAATGGGGTTTCCAAATTGCCTGTCCGACAACGTTGAGAAAGTCATCTTTTCCGTCGAACATGACGGCGGGATTTCCGTGGATCCCTTGTGGCTTGAATAACGGACGTTTTGCTAGGGTCGCTTGTGATGCGTCGTGTTTATGTAAATGGTCGGCTGTGCTGGGGGATTGGTCCTGCCAAAACATGACTCGACCCTGATCATCCAGTTGCACTCCTTTGTCGGCGCGCAACCAAAGCCCCAAGTTGCCACGGGGCATATTGTCCAATGACGCTTCTAAACTCAGCGGCTTGTCAGATACCTTGCCGTTGTTTTGAAACTCGACAAAATGCGCTGATTGAGTTGACACATGTTGTTGCGCCGCGGACAGTTCGGCCGAGGTAGGGTTTCGCGAAAAGGCGAGATTCCATAAGCGTGAAATTTGAGTGGAAATATCATCGGGGAACTCGGCCGCTAGACGCTGCGCCAACGCGTCACTTTGGCTATGCACGAAGTGATTGTTAAGTAGAGCGAGCGCTTGTGGGGCTACGATAGTGCTCTCGCGACGAGCGCAGGGCAACGTGGTGTCGGCAAAGTCAAAGGTTGTCATCAACGGCAACAGTTGGGCGCGCTTTGAAATCATATAGATACTGCGCCTATTGCGTTCTTGCTGAGGAGAAGTTGGCCACGCGGACGCTTTACGTGAAAGTCCTTCGAGGGCATCGGGTGCCATTTTGGGATAGAACGCAGGTCCGCTAAGTTTGGTATTAAGCCGACCGCTGATATTGAGCATAGTGTCACGCAGGGCTTCGGCGTCTAACCGTTTCCGATTCGCCCGCCACCAAAATTGATTGAGATAATCCCGCTGGGCATATTCTTCCTGTTGGGGGTGACTGGAAGCTTGCTGATATGTCGCTGACATCAGGATCAGTTTGTGAATTCGTTTGATTTTCCATTGGCCTGAGACAAGCTCCGCAGCTAGGTAGTCGAGCAGTTGAGGGTGCGTTGGCAGTGCACCTTTAAAGCCAAAATTATTAGGTGTGCGGACAATTCCTTCACCGAAGTAGTGCTGCCAAATGCGGTTGACCATGACGCGTGCGGTCAAGGGATTTTGAGCGTGTGTGATCCAATTGGCGAACTGCAATCGTCGGTGAGTGGTTTTTGCATCTTCCTGCGGCGGATGGAAAGGTTTGTCCAAGACACTTACCGCGGATAAAGGGCCAGGTTCAATTACATCAGCGGGTCGGTCCCGCTCGCCTTTAATTAATAGCCGAATCTCCGCGGGACTGTTGTTGCGGTCCGTCCAGCCGAAGGCAGCGTAACCAAGTTGGTCTGTTGTTGGACCGCCCAGATTGGCCTGCCCGATGTAACCGGGCCAAAACAGGGAGGCCGCTCGGTAGTAATCCGTTTGTGTAATCGGATCAAATTTGTGGTTGTGGCAGCGGGCGCATTTAACAGTGAGTCCAAGAAAGGCTGACGTAGTGGTATGTACCATGTCTTCCAGTCGCGTGTAGACATAGTCGGCGGCGTCGTTGGGTTCATCGTTCCAAGTTCCTGCGCGGATCATCCCAGTGGCAATCACCGATTGTTCGTCTCGGTATTCTACTTCGTCACCGGCAAGCTGATCTCGCACAAAACGATCGTAGGGCATGTCCGCGTTGAGAGCATCAATTACCCAATCGCGGTACTTCCAGATATTGGGTTTCAATTGATCGCGTTCGTATCCGCAGGTGTCGGCAAAACGGACTAGGTCTAACCAGTAGCGTGACCAACGTTGACCAAATTGATGTGTCGCCAACAGCCTATCAACTTCGGCCTCGTAGGCGGTGGGGTCGTTATTGGAAAGAAACGCTTTTGTCGATGTCGGGGTCGGAGGTAGACCTGTGACGTCGTAATGTAAACGCCGCAATAGAGTGCGTTTGTCCGCCGCTGGAGCCGGGGTTAAATTGTTCGCTGTAAGTTTCGCGGAGATAAAGCTGTCGATGACTTTCGTCTTAGCAACAGACGGTTTAGGGGTATGCATCACCGGTCGCAGTGACCACCAGTCCCGACCCGCGTGTGAATCGGTAGTCGCTTCGTAAAAATCTAGATGACGGTCGGAGGGCCACTCTGCACCCGTGGAAATCCACTTGGTTAACGACGCCAACTCGGCTGCTGGTAGCGACTGCGACACACCTTTTATCGCGGGCGGCATTTCGCCATCCGTGATACGTTGCAGCAGAAGATTCTCATCAATTGGCGACTGAATCGATGATTCACTGTCGCCCCCTACGCGTGCCGTCTTGAGTGAAGTTAAGTTCAATCCGCCTTGAGGGTCGGTAGAGTTATGGCATTCAAGACAACGTCGAACGATTAGTGGCGCGATTTCCTTTTCAAAATCAACTGCCTGCAAAGGAGCCGATAGCACGATTAAGAGCGTCATAAAGATTGTAGCGCGTCGTGTCATGTTAGTAATCTATTTCAACCCAATTATCTTACCGTCCAATTTCCAATCAGCGGAAATTTTGACGCCAAGGTGGTGTAATGCGGTTGTTGGTATATCGACAACGTATACTTGCTCTTTGATTGGGCCTCGCGAAACATTGGTGCCACTTACAATGAATGGTGTTGTAAGGATTTCTGGGACGTTGTGTCCGCTGGAGTGTCCCGTCCCTTTGCCACCGTGGTCCGCAGATAAAAGAATGAGCCAATCTTCTTGTTTGGCGTTGGGACGAGATTCTATTGCGGTAAGCAATTTTCCAATGTGGCCGTCTACTGCCTCAATGGCTGAAATATAGGCGGGAACACTGGGGTGAAATCCCTTTCCGTGACCAGCGGAATCGCAGTTGCCGAAATAGGCGACGATCACTCGATAGTCTTTTTTGGAAATCAGGTCCGAGGCATCTGTTGCAATGGCGCTGTCTTTGGCGCCTAAATCACTTGGTTGATGTTGCTTGTAACCGTTGTGGAAATCCGCATGGGAAACCACGTGATCATCAATGGGTGCCCAGTCCACAAAATGCGCGGTCTTGTAGTTAGGGAATTGAGACTTGACGCGCGCGAAAAAATGGGGATAGGCGTCAAACTGTTTTCCTTTGAAGGAATTGTCATGGACACCGTGTTTATCGGCCCAGACACCGGTTAGAAAGCTGGACCAACCAGGCCCACTGATTGTATCGTTCTTTCTGTAACGTGTGCCCAAGATCTGACATGTATCGGAGGTTGCACCGTTTTGGGATAGCTTGTCAAAATTTGGTGTGGCAGCCTTTTTTAGGGCATCCGGTCGCAGTCCGTCTACGCCGATAACCAGTACATATTTAGCCGGCGGTTCCGTAGCGTTACAGAGTGTTTGGGGTAGTGTAAAGAGTAAGGCCGCAAACAGAAGATAACGCATAAATTTGGTTCCTTTTATCGATTTTGTGTAAATGCATTTTACCACAAAACAGAATGGGAATTTGTGCGAATCAGATCCAATAATATTGGATCGTAGAAATCCGTCTGCGGTCACTCGACCCTATGGGCTAAAGAGTAATTCCAACGTACTTTCCAATTCCGCGGAATACGTAGGTTCCATGGGATCCTCTCCCTCAGCTTCGGAATCGGAATCACTAATGGAAATCGTCAAGCTGCCAAATTCAATCAATTCGGGAATGACCGTGGTGTTGCTACCGTATACATGAACCGCGTGCAGGGGCAAGATATCGGCCCGTCCGCTGCCGACCAAACTACTGCCAGCGGCGGTCGCTAGGAATTGGACGGTGGAAACGAGGTGGCGCCCACTTCCAGTGGGTTGCAGGCCGGCAAAGGAACCCCATTCGTCGATGATTCCAGGTTCTGTCGTGATTCCTGATTGGCCGTTGATAAATGGCGATACGAACGAAGGGCCACTGACGATACGCATCAAACTGGAATCGTATACCATATCGATGTAAGCGGAATAGACGCCGTTAGGAACGGGACTGAGATCCTCTGCGTACAAACCGACTAGGAAGAATGAGCCCGTTTCAACGGAGGCGATCGGCGTACCATTGAGATCCGTAAAATCGAAACTGAATGAAACTTGGTGTTCGTTGAAGTTTAGGTAGTTAATGATTTGGAGTGCATCACTTGGTGTAATCCATCCATCCCGATTTACGTCGTAGAATGGCGGTTCTAATTTACTTCGTGGCGTTGGCAATTCATAACTTCCGTTGCGGTTGATTTCCTGGATGATTATTAACACATCAATGGGTGATGTTGCGTTATCACCGTTAACATCCAATGGGAGGTCGTAGTTATGCCAAGGAAAAGCCGGTGTAACTGCAACGTCGAATACTTCGGTTATCGAGCCGTTATCGGCGGTAGTTGCGAGGTCGTTGTCTAATCCACCATCGGTAACCGTTAAGGTAAACGTAGCAGTCCCGCTTGCTGCCGCAGATGGAGTGAGATGAATGATGCCCGTTGACTCGTCCGAAAGGTAATCTAGCGTAACGCTTGAGAATAAATCGGAGTTATCATTCTCGATAGCTATCGCCAGTGGTTGTGTTTCCCCGAGACCCGCGGTGATACCAGTTAAATCAATTGAAAATGTGGCAGAATCCTCGGTGACTGTCACATCATCGATAGGATCAATGGTTGGCGGATCATTAATCGCGAGAACTTCGATGTCAAAGTGTTCCGTCGTTACCGCGTTATCCACAGTGGTCGCTAGATTTGAGTCCAATCCTCCGTCGGTTACGGTAACAGTGATTGATGCAGTGCCGCTTTGGCTCGCCACTGGAGCGAATTCTAGGGTGCCCGTTGAATCCGGTGAGGCATAACTTATGATCGGTTGCCCCGTGAGGTCGGTGTTATTACTTACTACCGTCACAGCTAGCGGTTGCGACTCATTTCCACCGGCGGCAATCCCCGACAATACAACCGTTTGCAACGTAGCGTCTTCGTTAATAGTTAAATTGTCTAATGTGTCGATAGTCGGAACGTCATTTTCCGCGGTTACGGTTATTTGAAAAACGGTTGTTTTACTAGCGTTGTCATTGGTTGTACCGAGGTTACCATCAAGACCACCGTCTGTCACTTGAACTGTAACCGTCGATGTGCCGGATTGATCAGCAAGCGGGGTGTAAGTAATGTGACCGGTGGTTTGGTCGGAGGTATAAGTGACCAGTGGGTCGGCTAGTAATGTTGGATTGCTGCTGCTTGTTGTGATTTGTAGTGGTTGTGTTTCGTTGAGCCCGGCCGAGATTCCTGTCAGCGATATTTGCTGTGTGACGCCATCCTCAACTGTCGTCACATCCGAAATTGAATCAATGGTTGGAGCCGCGTTGGTATCGTTGATTGTTATGACAAATGTGGTTGTGGTCAGTCCATTATCGGCGGATGACTCAATATCACCGTCGAGGCCCGCATCAAATACATTCAGTGTGATGGTTGTTTGACCGCCAGTGTCCGCAACGGGTTGAAACGTGATGGTGCCGGTGGCATTGGCGGAAGTGTAATTCACCACCGGATTGGCCATCAACGTCGCATTGCTGCTTGATGCGGTGATCAGTAGATCCTGCGTTTCCGATCCTCCGGCGGAAATTCCAGCCAGTTGGACGACTTGTTGGGCGGCATTTTCAACGAGGACCAAGTCGGAAATTGCATTGATCGTCGGATTGTCGTTTACGGGGCTCACAATGATATCAAAAGTGGTTCTTGTGGTTCCGTTGTCGCCGTTTGTAGCGAGGTTTGCGTCGAGGCCACCGTCGGTTACGGTCACCGTGATGGTTGCTATGCCGAACTGATCCGTCAAAGGTGCGTAACTGAGTGATCCGGTATCATTAGCTGTTGTATAAGTGACCACCGGGTTTGGAATCAGCAAAGTGTTATTGCTTGACGCCGTAACTGCCAATGGTTGGGTTTCGGATGTGCCTGCTGTGATGCCAGTAAGTCCGACGACCTGAGTCGCAGTGTCTTCAAGTATTCCGAGGTCAGACATCGAGTCAATGGTTGGTGGGTCATTGATTGGGTTAACGGTGACATTAAAGGTAATTTGCGTGGTAGAATTGTCACCGCCTGTCGCAATGTCACCATCGAGTCCAGCGTCGGTGATCGAAACGGTAATGGTTGTACTGCCGGATTGCGATGCGAGTGGCGTAAAGGTAATTGAACCGGTAGCATTGTCCGAGGCATAACTCACCACTGGGTTGGCCATCAACCCAGTATTGCTGCTCGTGGCAGTTACTTGCAGTTCTTGGGTTTCTCCACCACCGGCAGTAATTCCTGCGAGTTGAACGTCTTGCTGGGCAGCGTTTTCGAAAAGTACAATGTCGTCGATTGCATTGACAGTGGGTTCGTCATTGACCGGATTAACAACAACATCAAACGTAGTTGAGGATAGGCCGTTATCAGCGAGCGTGGCAAGGTTTCCATCGAGGCCGCCGTCGGTGATGGTTACGGTGATCGTTGCCATGCCAAACTGATCCGTCTGAGGTGCGAAATTGAGTGAACCGGTAGTGTTAGCAGAAGTATAGGTGACATTAGGGTTGGGGATTAGCGCGGGATTATCGCTTGTCGCCGTCACGGCCAACGGTTGAGTTTCCGATGCGCCGGCTGTGATGCCAGAGAGGTTGACGACTTGGTTGCCCGCGTCTTCGAGTAAACCGAGGTCGGAAATTGTATCGATGGTGGGTGGGTTATTGAATTGATTGACAGTAACGTTAAACGTCACGACGGTTGTACCATTATCGCCGCTCGCTCCAATCTCACCGTCAAGCCCAGCATCGATTACCTGCACGGTGATCGTTGTTTGACCGCTGGTGTCCGTCACGGGTTGGATGGTAAGAGTGCCGGTGGCATTGTCGGAAGTGTAATTCACGATCGGGTTGGCCATTAACGCAGGATTGCTGCTTATCGCGGTAATAAGTAAATCCTGAGACTCCCCGCCGCCGGCAGAAATTCCGGCGAGGTGCACGATTTGTTGCGCGGCGTTTTCTACGAGTTCCAGGTCGGCGATTGCGTCTACTGTAGGTTTGTCATTTACGGGATTCACGTTGGCGTCAAAAACGGTAGAGACCGTTGCGTTATCTTCTGGTGTGGCTAAGTTTCCATCGAGCCCGCCATCAGTGACGGTTACCGTGATTGTTCCTGTGCCGGATTGATTTGGCAGAGGAGTGAATTTAAGCGTCCCCGTCATCTCGTTTGAAGTATAGGTCACGCTCGGCGTGCCAGTTAGATTGGTATTGTCGCTAGCAACGGAAACTGACAAGGGTTGAATCTCAGTTCCGCCGGCGGAGATGCCGGTGAGATTGACTTGCACCTCTGGACCATCCTCAACACCGTTGGTGTTTGAAATGACGTTAATGGTTGGTGCAAAGGTGTCAGCGATTTCCCAGCCCAAGTCGTCCAGCGCCGCCCAATCAAGAACGGTAAATTGTTTTCTAGTGCCGACCGTTAAATTTGGATCCATCGCCGCCTCTTGCACGGCACCCGTATTGATTAAGGTACTGTCGAGATCGTTGATCCAGTGACTTGAACCACTTGCAAGTGAAACATTTCCGCCATTGGCGGCAGCAGATACGGGGCCAGTAAACAGATTTGACCCGTTTACGAGGTTATCCCATGAGTCAGCGGTTCCCACACCTAGGACATGGCCTATCTCATGTAACGCTACGCTATAAAAGTCGTTTTCCCCAGCGGACGGTTCGTCATCGCCAAAGTTCCAATTGGGAGAACTGTCGAAAGTGATATGGCCCCCCCACGGAGCAAAGTCCGTGCTGTTGTTAGGATTGTCGGCATCAATTCCCGTTTGGCCGCGATTGGAAACGTTGGCCAAAAATGAGGGTGAACCCATCGCGCCATATCCGCCTGGTCCGCCAATGCCGAGATTACCAATGTTCCTGCCCCCAACGAATATAATAATCGTGCCCAGGGGAATCGTTAGGTTGTGAATTTCGTGGCTAGCGCCGGTTCCCGGATGCGTGAATGTGGCGTCCCACGTGTTACTGCCGGTGGGCGCGATCGCATCGAGTTCCTCGGTAATACGGCTCTCAAGAACGGTGGCAGCGCGTTGTAACGTGTCTTTACGCGTTTGGTCGTTGAAAAAGTTATTTGTGTCCAGCGAGTAATCTAGAACAATGGAAAGTCCGTCTGCAGCTAGCACGATGCGCGGCTCGAGTTGTTCGAGGCCACGTAGAAACAACCGTCGCTTTCGCGGTTTGTTGGGTTGCCGTGATGAAAACAGCCTACGGAACATGTAAACGCCAGTTTGAAGGAGTGTGCGGGGGATTAGATTGGAGGATAGGTTATACTTCATACTATGCATAACGCGTAAAATTGTCAGCTAATAAGTGTTTGTTTTTATTAATGAAATGGGCTGATTCAGCGGTCGTTAACGCTATTTTCGGAATCTTACGATTAATTAGTTCAAAATGCACCCAATACAGAGTGCTACCCGAAATTACGGGTATGGAGTCAACAAAAATGAAACGTTCAAGTATCGCGATAGTCTTAACTGTGATTTTAATATTTGGGACGAATTCGCTTAGCCTGCAGGCCCAATCGGGGTTAATCGCGCATTGGGATTTGGCCCAGAACGCCCAGGATAAATCTGGCAATGGCCATCATTTGGTGAACCACAATGTTAAATTCTCATCCGCGTCAGGTGCTCAATTTAACGGTGTGGACAGTTGGTTGGAATTGCCATCGGATGACGTACCAGATATTTGGAAAAACGGGCTCACAATTTCTGCGTGGGTTAACACTCCAGAGCGACTGCAGGATGTAATCGGTGACGTGTTATCGTGTTATAACTTGAAAACGCGTACCGGCATCAATCTGTCAATTATGAACTACGCTGGGATTACAAATGCTCAGTCCAACCATCGAAATGTGTTTTTTGGAGTCGACGATGGAAGCGAAATATCCGCGTGGAAAAACTGTGGACGCCCGGGAAATAGCCAGTACGTACGGTCGCTGATCGTATTCAACGGCGAGTTGTATGCATCAACATGGGAGCCCGGCGCTACTCAACGAGGGCATGTTTATAGGTACGGAGGTAATCGAGAGTGGATTGATTGCGGCGCTCCTAGCGCAGCAAATTGCATTGCGGCGATGGCGGTGTATAACGGAAAACTATATGTCGGTTCCGAGTTATACAGTGGCGGTGGTTCGTCGTTACCACTGTCGGAAAACGTAAACCATGGCGGTACAGTGTTTCGTTATGAGGGAGGGGAAAATTGGACTAGCATGGGGCGAATTGCGGACGTTCGTTCGGTGAGTGCTTTGACCGAATTTGACGGAAAATTGTATGCTGGTACGGGCTCCACGGGAGCGTGGCGGGATACTCCACGTACTCGCGGAATGTATCGGTTTGACGGGCCAGACGAATGGGTTGATTGCGGTTGCCCTGATCTGAGAGTGGTCCATTTGGGCGTACATAACGGCCATCTTTACGGCCTGAGTTATGACGGCGGCGGCTTTTTTCAATACGAAGGGGGAACGAATTGG
>LWDU01000173.1_pt1 | contig 18382 bp, 30 predicted proteins | sample 727161 | NCBI WGS metagenome assembly LWDU01 (sample SAMN04566230, study PRJNA314399) | hydrothermal vent metagenome | isolation source: deep sea hydrothermal plume seawater | place: Mexico: Gulf of California, Guaymas Basin | collected 2004-07-11
ATAAGTAACTTATTAACCTCTTTAATATTAATTACAATACCCAAATGGAAATTATCTGGCGGATTATTACTAATTTTAACTTGTTTTTCAGTAGAATATTATAGTTCGTTTCATGATTTTATTGCAACACTATTTTTTATATCTAATTTATACTCTCTAAATTCAATTAAAAAATATAGAAGTTTTGTTTTTATTTATTTAACAAGTGTGATATGGTACCCTAATCTACTATGGTTTGAGATCCACGCCATATTAGTTTTATGTATTTATCATTTATTTGTTTTAATATCATACAATAAAATACAAAATAAAAGAAATTAATAAATATTTTAAGTGTTTACTCATCTTTGTTTATCGTATAACGTTTTTAATATTTCATGTCCACCTGGTTCATTTTCTATTTCACTCAACATAGATGAAAATATCTGATTTTCTCTCCACACTTCAACATAGTCTGATCCTAATATTTCAATAGTTATGGAATCTTCTATATATTTTTTTTCAAGATTTTCTATTCGATCAATTAACACTGATTCTGTATTTTCCTCTTTATTATCACTTAGGTGAATACACCCTTGACTTAACAGAAAAAACCAACAAATCCCAATCCCCATGATGGTACCAAAAAAGACACCAACATTAAAATTATATCTTTCTCTATTCATGAAAATAACTTTATCAATATTATTATTTGTAACATCACAACGGTAACCGCTGTCAATGTTCTTATAAATTCCATTAGGTGATTGTACCTATCAAAGAATCTTTCTACTTTATATCTTCTACTCATTTTATTTATTTTTTATTGTTTATTTCTTTTTTCCAATTATAAGCTGCAACACCTATTATAAGGGTTACAATACCTATCACTAAAAAAACTATTCCTACTCCATTCATAATTCTTTGTTTTGATTTATTAATCTTTTTAATTCATTGTAACCAATAAGATCCTCAAACTTTTTATAATATAAATCAACATAATTTAATGAAGATTCAAAATGTTCATCAGTTTTACAACTATTAATAACTTTAATGGCTTTATTTTTAGCCTCAATCTGTTTTAGTATTTCCATTTTTTTATTTTTTATAATGATAATATATAATCCTTGTAATTTTTAAATTTTTCTTCAACATACATTTCTGCCAATTTACTAGCAGTTTCTACATCAAAATATAAATTATTATGTAAATCTGTAGTTATAGCCCCTCTCAAATGGTGTCTGTCTATAGAATGTGTGATACTATATTTCTTTTTTTCAATAAATACTTCAATTAAAGAAGGTATACCAATAGAATCCACCATTGAAGGGTAGTTGTCTATAAAGAACTTTTCACACTTCTTAAAAAATTTTAAAACCTTTTCATCTTCCATATTTATAACGTTCATATTACAAATATAATAAAAATTTATTTATTATCCAAACTTATTTCAGTAATTAAATCATTTAACTGATGATCATTTAAAACAAATGTTTCTTTTAGGTCTAATAATTCTGGAGATTCACTATCATAATTTTCATGATATTTTTCATAATTAATCAATAAATCATTTAACGATTCCACAAAATCATAAAATAAGGTTCTATCCTTAGTATTTTTTAATATCTTTAAAACCCCTTCTTTGTCTTCTCTATGTATCTTATCAATTAAGATATGTGTACTACTATTAATAATAGTGAGCTTTGTTTTCAATAAAATATCATCAATTTTATCCCTAAACAATTTAATTTTATCTACTTCATTTTTTAAATCTGATATAGTATTTTTTTCTAAAGCATTTTCATCGTTTAAATATCTTAATAAAGCATTTTTTATCGCATCATTTCCCATAATAATCAAGTATAATAATTTTTTTTTAAATAATCAATAGGTACCATAATTTTTAAACCTTTTATGATATTTATTAAAGAAACCTTAAAGTTATGAATGAAGAAATAAATGATATAGTTATTAAATTAAAATCATCACTAAAAAACAGATATGGTGACAACTTTAATAAGTTTTATTTAGTTAATTTTAATGATGATGAGTGGGAAGGGTTAATCAGTGTAAAAGATGATAATGGTAAAAGAAATGGTGAATATTATAAAATTGATAATGAATCTATAATAGTTGACTCAATAATGTCTGAATAATAAAAATGGGGACAATTGTCCCCACTCTTTTATCAAAACAAACCACTATGTTTTACATCATAGTTTCTGATAGAGTCCACAACATTTTGTTTACCTCTAAATTTTGATCGATTGATCGAATTGCTCTACTTCTAGAGTTTCTAACCTTACCATTTTCTTTAGGTGTCACAGTTAAAATCCCACCTTGTAACATATTCTCTTGAACTCTGTTAAAGACACTCCATAAATCATCACCAGCATCTTCTATTCTACGAACTTGTAACATCTGATTAAGGTCAATCATTTTATCTTCGCCCCATCTTTGTTCAGCAGCTATTTTAGCAAAATCATATTGTTGACTTTTACTAAGTTCTTTAGCCATCATATCCTGAACATTACCAACAACATAAGGGATTTTTTCCGTAGTCATAGAGATAGCTTTAAGTACATCATTTTTTTGAAACCCTTTGTGCATTACTCTGAACTGATCAAATGTTTTGTCAGCAATTACTAATCCATTACTACAAACCAATCTAAAAAGTCCAACGTGAAATTTAAAAGATGATGTCCCATCGTGAGAGTTAGTTAAAACTATCTCTGGGTGAGTATCACCAATCTCCTTAGAAATCACTTGGTTATTCTGATTACGAAACCTTATCATATGTTTCTTATAAGGTATTTTATCTTCATACCCCTTTCTACTTTTAGTTTGTACCGCCTGTGTGGGTACCCAACCTTGTTCCCCTAAAATGTCCATCACTTCGGTTGTGGGGATAAACCTGTAAATGTGTGATAGATTAGACGATTGCTTTTGTGTTAAAGCCGCTGGACAACTTTGTCCGATTTCATTTAAATTTAAATATTCCATAATTGTTTTTTTTATATATACAAATATAGGGATTTATTTCCAATAAAAAAAATTATAAACGTTTTTTTTTAATATTTATTAGATATATTTATATAATATGGATAAATTAAGTAGGTTCGAGTTAAAAGTATTAAGGTATTTAGATGATATGGTTAAACATACCACATTTAAAGAAAAAACCATGAAAGAACTTACCACACATATGGGGTTGTCACAAGAAGAAGCAATAGACATTTATAGGTTATGGTATTACAACCAAAAGGAAGGTGTAGATTATTCAGAATTAAAAATAGATAGGGGTGAAACACCATTAATAAAATTCGTCACAAAAATGTCTCTTTTAATAAAACCCGATAGAGAAAAGTATCTGGATAATATGTTTGACAACCATAAAGATGAATTAGAGAAAATTTATGGTGATTGGTTTCATGTTAGTTGTGATGGTTGGAAAGAGAAAATGCCATCAATAGAATGGACTAATAGAGGTGCGGAATTAAATCTAAGTAGGGAAGATTGGGAAGAACATTTTTCTGGTTTAGATGATGACTCAATATATAGATATCATGAAGCATTCAATAATTATGAAAGTTATTATGATGAAATGGATACGGATGAATTAAATTATATGCATTCATATATGAATGAAGAGACTGTTGAACATTTTAAAAATATTGCATTATTAGCTGGTAAATCTAATTGGCCAGGTAAAACTACTAACAATGTTAATGATGGTGAGGTTGATACATTTTTAGATAAATTTTTACCTAAAAATCATTACGATGATATTGCGAATGAATTTCTATCGTCATTATCTATGGAAGTTTCTAACGCTAGACAAGACTCAGTTAGAGAACAATACGTTGAAGAGATAGTATATAATGTTAGTAGTAATTGCACATGTGGTTACCATTGCATTACTATCCCATATCACAATTTATTATATCTTATAAAAAATGAAGAGTTTATAACACTTTCCGATTTAAAAGATGCTGAAATTCAAGACGAAATAAGCCTAAATGAACAATATTATGATGTCTGGTTGGGTGATGAGGGTGTAGATACTGTTACAAGAGATTTAAACTATGTACTTGATCGAGTAATAGAAAAAATTAGTGAGGATAGTGATATTGATTTAGAAAAATTATACGACAAAAAGGAGAGATGGGAAAAAACATTTAAAGATTTAGGGTTTATTGAAAATTACTCAAGACAAGTACTTAACAATAAAAATATTAATCTGTGGTTTAATGGTGACAATATAGACTATAAGAATGATAAAATAGAAATACATTATAATGATAGAACACATATAATCCCATTCGAAAATTTATCCGACTGGGCTTTAGGTGGGGTATTAGATTTAAATGAGAGTATTAAATACAGTAAAAGATTATTAAATGAATCTATAGAAAATATTACAAAGATATCTATCTTTGATTTCGATGGTACTTTAATGAGAACACCACACCCAGAAGAAGGAAAAAAGAAATGGGAAAATTTCTATAATAAAAAATACCCCCACATTGGTTGGTGGAGTAAGCCAGAGTCTTTGGATGATGCTGTTTTTAATATTGACACAATAGAAAATACCATTAATGATTATAAAAGAGAGATCAAAAATCCACACACATTAGTTATTATGTTAACAGGTAGATTACCACACCAACATGATCAAATTATAGAGCTTCTAAAATTTCATAAAATAGTTTTTACTGAGTATCATTATAAAGAGTCAGGAGACACTTTAAATAGTAAATTAAATAGTATAACCACTTTATTAAATAGGTTCCCCCAGGTCAACTATATAGAGATGTGGGAAGATAGAGAACCTCACGCCATAGCTTTCGAAGAATGGGGTAAGGAAAACAATGTGAAAATTGAAGTGAATTTAGTTAAATGATTATCTTTTAAAAAAAGCTATAAAGATTCCGAACCCTATTTGAACTACTGCCCATACCGTAACCGCCACAGTTTTAAATGTTTTTAGTGATTGTACATCAGTAGTTAATTCCTTAAGTTGAGTTGGGGAAGCTACCTCACTAATATCTTTACGCCACTCCTTTAAATCATCTACACCATATTTTAAGGCCTTAATTTTTGTCATATCTTCTTTAAGGTGATCAATGTCGTTGGACAATTCCCCCACATTCTTATTTAATTTTTCCAATTCTGCTAAAACAAGTCTTGAATACTCATTCCAACCATTTTGTTTATCTTCATTCATGACTTTAAAATTTTAACCTTTTCATTTTTAATTGTACAATCAACTTTATTACATGTACATATAATTATTGACTCATCCTCTATTATATCTAAATATACTTCAGCTAAAAAATTTTTACCAGATTTATGTGGACAAATATATTTACCAAACCAACTACCAGTATTTTGTAAGGACTCATTAATTACATCCATTGGATTATCTTCAGTGTTAATATCAAATAGATCATTCACATCCTTACCAATTAATTCATCAGGACATTTATACCCATGATTGACAGCGTAGGATTTATTAACAAAAATATATTTATTATCTAGTGTTAATATAGCAATTGGTTGTCCTGTTCTATGAAAAGCAGTTTCAAGAATAGAAATTCTTTTAACCTTATCGCGTAATTCTTGATCTCTAACATTCAGTTTTTCAACCAAATACTTAATTTTACTTATATTGTCTTCAACCATACTAATAAATTATTAAACATTTACCTATATAAATATAAGAGAAATATCGTTTTTCTAATTATTCTGTAAAAATTTCTGGTAAATCAGATAATTTATCATAATTTTCATAAATAAAATCTACTACATACTCACTATTTTTATATGTTTCCTCCCAATTATCAATATTAAATTCTACACTATTTTCTTCATAGTCCATATCACTATAATTATTAGGGGTTTGATGATCTTCCATACACCAGTCATAATAATCCACAGTTTCTAAAATTCTGTACTCATCAATACAATCAGTTTCTAATTTAAATTTGATTAACGTATAATCTTCGTTGAAGTCGATATCTATAATCTCTTCTATGATGTAATCTTCCATAAATATATTTTCGAAATAAATATATCAGAATTTAATAATTCTCAATTTAAGATTGAATTTTTTAGAAATATCTATCATGTGTTTGGTACCTTTACTCTTACCATCCCAAAAAACGACACAACCATCTGAATCTTTAGCCATTTCTTCATTTCTCATGTATCCAGCCTTTTTGCCGTATATATCCCACATTGCAGGGTATTTTTCTAGTTTATGATGGTTTTCTCCAGCATATCTTTCTCCAAGTTTATCCGCACCTCTGGCGGTTCCAGAAATAATTGTGACATCATCTTGATTTTTTAAAATGGTGTTCATTTTTCTCTCTAATGAATTATAATCATTAAAATTTCTACTTCCCGCTATTATTACTTTCATTGAGTTCAATTAATTTATCCAAATAACTTTTGGCTTTTTTTAAATCTTCGATACCATTTTTTTCCTTCCACCTCGTAACATATTTAACAATATTACCTTCAAAAAAGTCTAAGTTATGTGAATGTGCGTAATCCCACATTTCAATTCCTTTATTATAGTGTGTTGGGTGGTGTACCCTTTCTTTTTTATCCATATAATTTTTGAACAAATATAGATATTTTTAAATAAAAAGTCAATGATTTTAATTAGTTCTAAATATATAATATCTTATCCCATTTAAAACTTTAGTGTTTTCATTCCCATCATAAGTTGCTAAAACACCAGCTAAACCGTCATTGGCAATATAATCTCTTACTACAGCAGGTTCATCTATCGAAATCATACCCTCTGACTCAGCTTCTGATATAGAGAAACCACTAGATTCTATATATGCCATAGGATCATCCGAATAATCTTGTAGATAATTTTCACTTAACGACTCAATCGCCAAATCTGATAATTGTTCACCCTCATATTTAGATATTTCTTCGTTTGACTTCTTAATATCTTCTTCTAATTTATCTATTTCTGTTTCTGTTTGTTCAATATAGGAAAGGTATTCAAAAATATCTGTTTCTAAGTTATGTAAAGTATCTGTCATCTCACTTATATCTACATTATACATTTCACTATACCCATCCTCATCATCATTATCATAATCTAATGAAAACCCTAATGTTTCAATCTCTCTCTCTATTATTTTTTTTTCTTTATCTAGTTTCTCTAATTTAAATTTAACTATTTTATACTCACCAATTTTTTCTTTTAGTTCTTCTTCTTCATATTCTCTATCCTCTATTAGTCCATCGTATTCGTCAGAGACATATATCATACCTCTAAGTTCTTCGTCATCATAATGAAGTACATCATCTTTTGCTCGTTCCTCAGCATTATATTTAGCAGATTGATCATCTATTTCAACATAATAGGATAGCCAATCTTCATCAAAATATGAATAACCTTCAATATCTATAGTATCCCAAATTCGTTGTTTTGCCGCATCAACGGACTCTTGGTAGGTTCCAACCAAATATTCATCACCACCTATAATATTTTCGTATTCACCTAAAATAGTATGGTGAGTTAGAGTTTCAATAAGGTAAGTGTCAATGTCTAGGTATATCCCCAAAATAATTTTTTCTTCATCGTAATCTTCATTTTTTGGTAAATCGATAGTCTCCCTTATTTTTTCACATTCTCCACTTTCTACATTTTCATAAGAAAAATTATGTTTATAAAGTTTTATGATTTTAACTATTTCCTCCTCATTTTTCATAAATAATTGTTCTTCTAAGAACTCATATACATCTCTAATATTAATGGGGTTTACTTTTTCTTGACACATGTAAAGTAATGTCCTCTTTTCAAACCTATTTAGTTTAACAGATTCAACTTCCTCATTTAATATTTGACTTAATTTTAACATAATAATTAATATGTTAATATATTAGGTAATGATAGCTTATTTATTGGAATATGTTCAATCTGAGTTATAGTGTCAGGTGGATCAGATAAATGATCCTTATGTTCTTCCCTATCTTCCGAACCTACCTCAGCATTCCAAATAAAACCCCTTTTAGTGTTTTTTTTAATCCATGATCTTATAGTAGTTTCATCATCAGAATAATCTATTTCCTTTAATTCCCCATTCACTATAATTACACTATCCCAATTCCTAATTTCATATTCGGTAATCATATATCTATCAACACCATAACCATCGCAGTCTCTACATTCTATTTCTTTTACAGCGTCTCCTTGACAAACTGAACATTCCTCCCATTCTCCATCAACCTCTATTCTTCCATTTCCTTCGCATAGATCACATTCTGACTCTATTCTTCCATGTCCATTACAATTATCACATTCATCCTCATACTCTTCTTCAAGTTCATCCAATGGACCATTATAAGAAACAGAATATAAATTATACCCTTCACCAGTATTTAATGGTTCAGTTAAAAAATTTTTTACATTTTGGTTAAGTACATATAAAAACATAATAATCAATACATCAACTCCCTTAAGTCCTGAAAACTCATCAATAATAAACCTTCGTATCTTCCTTAGTTTATGAGAAAGTTGATCATGATAAGTATCATCACCAATTAATAAAGTTGTCTCTTTTATAGTGGGAAGATTGTGATAGTTATTACGTATATAATTTAACGCTTGACGATAAAACTTTTTATCCAAAAAAGAAGTTTCATTTTCTTCTTCACCTACAGACTCTTTTATAATATTTAATAGTTTCATATTATTATCTTATTCTAGTTATACCTTTCGCACTTAGTAAATCTAAATCGTGAATGTCAAAATCGGGAATCCCGTCAATAGATTGTACCATTCCAGCTTGTTCTAAATCCTCTTTCCAAGTTTCTAATTTATACCCATTAACTTTTCCTTTATAATTTATAATATCATTATTTTTATTACTCTTTATAAAGTGGTCAAAAGTAAATTCACCATCTGGAATAGTTAATTCTTTTTCAGTTAAAAAACTTGATATCAAATAATCAAGTCTATATTCTATATGTTCATTTTCTACAGTACCATCTTGACAATCTTCACATTTAACCATTTTAAAACCATCACCTTCACAGTCATGACATTCTTGTGGTGTATCATAATCTTGATAATTGACAATCCCTTCCCCATTACAATTCCCACATTCATGTTTTAATTCACCGTCACCATCACACATCTGACAATCATCTCTTGACCAATCTTCGTCCTTCTCTATCGATTGTTCGGTATGTCGTACATGATATAACTTATAATTCTCACCTAAATCTAATGGTTCTGTTAAAAAATCTTGTATACCTATATTAAAAATTAATAATAAAAATATCTCTTCTCTCTCCACAACTTTCAGCTGTAATTCTTCGGTTAAAAAGTTATCGATTCTTTTATATGCCGTAGTTTGTGTTAAAGGAAGACAATAGAGTTCTTTACAATAGATATAAGATTTAATATTATTAATTATCTTAGCACCTAAATTTTCAACCACATAATTAAGAACTTTTCTATAAAATTTCTCATCACTTTTTTTATTAAAAGTAATTACATGATTATCTTCTTTTAATATATCTAATAGTTTTATCATTACTAATCAACATTATCAATGTCTCCATCTCCATCAGAGTCCAAGTCTAACCTATCTGGAATTTGATCATTATCTTTATCCCCATCAAGTATTTTACTTTGATCTTTAGGTAAAATAGAAATATCGTACCCACTTTTCTTCAACATTGCCTCAATAGCAATTGGAATTGCGGTAGATACAACACCTAAAGTAACAACCCCAACTATTTTAGCAATATCAGCAGACTGATTCTTTAGGAATTTTATTTCTTCCTTTGTTGGTTTTTCTTTCCCTCCCAATAGTTTACCTAATATCTTTACCGCATCCGCAGTTTCTTTTCTTTCTCTTTTAGCCCCTTTAACAAGATTTTTCCAAAACTTTTTTACGTCTTCTTTTTTATCTTTCGCATAAGATTTAACCTTTTCACCAAAAAATTCATTTACAGGTTCTTCCTCAGAAAACAACCCAGTGGACTTACCATCAAACCTCATTTCCATCAATGGTTCTTTATTATAAAACCCATCAAAATAAGCTTGTGTGGCTTCATCCCTAGTTCTGTACATAGTACTATCTTGTGAATAAGGAAACCAGTTATCTGCATTTTCATTATATTCCAATCTACCCACGAACCACCTTGTCTTTTCATTTTCTCCATATGGGTCATCCATACATCTTTTCCATGGTGAACACATTACCATAATTTCGGTAAACTCTCTTAATAGTTTTTTATATTGGTTTTCTTTTAATTTTATTTTCATATCTATTCTGTTCTATAAATATAATAATCCTCCCCATCTACTTCTTCCCATTCCTCAGAATTATCATAACTAGCTAATCGTTCATTATCTTCCATATCTGCCAAATTAGAAATGAACCCATCTTCATCAAAATAACAAAAATCGTTTATTACATCATCTATAGCATAACCTAAATTATCAATAAAATAATCTATTCCCTCGTCTTCAATTTCCCTGACCAAATCATCCACCTTAGATTCTTTAAGTTCATCCTTAGCAGTGTCTAATAAATTTTCAATTTCATACTCTAACTCAATTATTTCATCATCTAAATCATCTACTTCAGAATCCTTTTCATCCCATTCATACTCTAAATCATTTTGTTGTTCCTCTATCTCTTGATATTCTTCTGTTTCATAAGCATCTTCATCTTCCATCTCCAGATCATCTAACACCTCTTGTAAGTGTTCTCTTTCAGTTTGTATACCCTCCATCTCCTCCTTAAGTTCAGCAACATTGGACATCATTGAATTCCTATTATCCACCATTTCATCTTTATCATAGCCAGCCTCTTCAATTATATCATCATCATCCATACCATCTAATCTATTGTCAACCTCCTCTTCCGCAAATTCAGACATATCATTTAATTCAATATAATCATCCAAATAATATCTATCCATATACTCTACACCCTCACTATCGTAAAACTCCTGAGCCCACTCTTTCATAGCATCCTCCACTTCATCAACGTCTCCAACTGCATATGTTCCACCACCATATAAATCGTCATATTGTTCTAAACCATAATGCTCCCAACCCCCTGTCTCCACTAAAAATGGGGGAATTTCTAAATATTGTGCCACTGCAATATGTTTATCATCATAATCTTCTACACCCATTATACCTGATAAGGCATCATCTGGTAATTCATGATAACTATCTTTTTCATCCTCATCAAATAGATATTCATATTCATAAAATAAATAAGTTATCTCTTCTGCTAATTTATCATCATTAATCTGAAAAACATCTCTTACTTCTTTCCAAATAGTTGTGTAGTTAGTGGAGTCTATATCCATTCTAGATAAAGCATTCAACATTCTTTTGTGTACAGGAGTTATTTTTCTAACTTCCTTTGGTGTCTCTTCCTCTTCTTGTTCTCGTATAATTTTATATAGTTTCATTAGTAATCTATTTGTATTATATAATAAATATCCCCATTATCTAAATAAACTCTATCAACATCTTCATATGGTGACAATTGTTCTAAATCCATATCCCGTGCTTGGTCTTCCCCAAAATCTTCCCAGTCAAAATCAACCCAACTAGGTAAATTATCCCACTGTTCTTTACCCATTTTAATATATCCACCCTGTTCTTTAGAGATATACCCCATTTCCCATAAATAATCTTCTAATTCATTTTCTAATCTATCATACACCTCATCATAAATAATTTCTCTAACCAACTGTCTTCCTTCTTCAATTATTTCATCAATTCTTAATTCATATTGACTACCATCTTTAGAATCTGGTAATTCGCCCCATTTTTCATTTAATTCTTCATATTCTTCTACAATTTCTTTATTTTTACCACCACCCTCATATTTAAGGCGATCAATAATTTCTTCTTCATCCATATCAGATTCATAATGACTGGCTTCTTCGCTTGATATCATTCTCTTATCTGTATCACCAACATAACAATACATAAGATAATGTTCAGCACCAAAAGAATGAAACACCTCATCCCCATCTCCCCAGTAAGAGTCAACATAATCTTTTTTTCCTCTTTCTATGGTTTCTTCATCACCACAAGCATAGTATTTATTTTCAGTTTTTACAAAATAACTGGGTATATCATATTGATCATAAGGAAGTCGTTCAATTAAAAATGGTATTGTATTAAAATGATCAGCCAACACCATAATTTTATCATCAAAAATCTCTTTTTGATCGTCATGGGTTAATGTTCTAACATTTTCAATATTAGTATAATCACCTTCTTTATTATAATTTAAAACAAATAAATAAAATAAGTGTGTGGCAGTTACTTTATCAAATAACATTGTCAAAGTAAGAAAATCCCATATCTCACTATATAACTCAAGAAATTCTTCTAAATCTACTAGATCCGTGGGAAGTTGTTTATCGTCTATGTGGGAATAATTTTCTGAATAATATCTTACTAAAATATAATCGTGAATATTCTTTAAAAGTTTTTCTTCTTTAGGTTTAAGTTTATCCCCTTCACTACTAGGAAAAGCATCTTCGGTAAGTATATATTTAAATTTTAAACTCATTAATGTTTACTATTATAGTAATAAATATATATTTATTTAGTAAATTATTATGTTAAAAATAGAAGTTAAGAAAAAAAATATAGAAAGGGCGTTAAAAGAACTTAAAAGAAAGTTCATAAAAACAAAAGTATCTCAAGAATGTAGAGAGAGAAAAGAACATACTAAAAAATCTATTAAAAGAAGAAAAGAAATAAATAAAGGTAAGTATTTACAAAAAAAATACGATTCAGAAAATTAAAATTATGTTAAACAAAGAAGTAGTAGAATTATTAAACGGACAAATATGGTTAGAAAACCGAGCATCATTTTATTATTTAAGATTATCAGCAGAATTCAATAAAAACGGTTACTTTGGTATCTCTAAATTCTTTCTTAATCAATCTAATGAAGAGAGAGAACATATGATAATGTTATTTGAATACCTTAAAGAACAAGAGTCTGAACCTATAATACCCAACTATAATTTCTTAGAAGAAGATGAGGGTGAGTTTGATATACTTTGTTTGTTTGAAGATTCATTGATCGGTGAACGCGAAGTTACAAAATCAATAAATAAAATAATATCTAAATGTAAGGAAGTGGGTGATTATACTACTGAGAATTTCTTACAATGGTTTGTAACTGAACAGAGAGAAGAAGAGAATAAATTCAAGGAGATTATTGATAACTTAAAAATTATTGGTAATAATACTTTGGGGTTATACGAAATGAATAAAGTTTTGGGTGAAGAAACTGTGGAGTAATTAAAATTCAAATTCCGTTATTTCATCATCACCAAACATAATATCTATATCAGGTGTCCCATCTTCATTTTTATCAGTTTTTTCATCTTCAGTGCTAACTAACATACCTCTGTTTAGGGTTATAATATCTTTATATATCCCCAATCTTTTTTGGTAATTATTTTTCAATAAATCACTATTTAATTCATTAATTAAAATATCTGCGATTATTCTATGATACCTACTAGGTTTTTTATTAGAATAAGATAATAATTCTTTTTCAGTAACATATAAATCTAATTCAGTAGATAAATGTAATTCTAAGGCAGAGATACTATTTTTTGTTTTTATTAAAAATATCTTTACTTTACCACTAGAAATTTTATTTACGTATCCCTGATTTACATCGTTAAGACAATTTTTTAATTTATGTCCAGCCCACATAAGTTCTCCTTCACTTATAATTTCTTTAATTTCTATATCACTGGATAAATTAATATGTTCTACTACCTCCATAGTATCTACTAAAGGGTTGTATAAATTTTCTTTATTTTCTTTTATTGATAAAATAAGTGATTCAAATGTGGGTTTAATATTAACATTTCCTTTTGATAAAAAGTCTATGATTAAACCTTCAATCCACTCTCCTTCTACATTTTGTATTTTTTTAATATTTTTAATTAATTTTATGGTCTCTTGTATGTTTAAATTGTACGAAAGTATTAAATTCAAAAATAACATATTTTGATTTATATAATTTTCAATTATCATTATATGTTCTTTTGTAAAATCACAATCACAAAATTTAACATTAATAAAAGATATCAGCTTGGTGTGTTCACCACATAATATCACGTCATTATATTTTTTTAATAAACTATTTTTAAGTTTACCACCAACTAATTTATAAGAACACATTAAGGTTAAGGGGTTATACTGTGTATTACCCAACACTTTATTTATTTCTTTACTTGGTTTAGAATATTTAACGGGTTCTAGTGTCCACATAACATCATTATATTGACTCCAATTTTCCAGTTCGTTTTGAGGTATACTATTATGTGGGTTTAACCAGTTAGTAACGTGATCCTTATCGTCTGTTATGGTAACCATATCTTTATTTCTTAAATAAAACATTTCCTTTTTATCTTCAAAAAATCTCACTATTTTAAAATATGGTTTAATTTCTTTATAATATTCCATAAACATATCTTTATATTTATGACTAAAATAAAACCCAAAATATCTTGGGGATAAATAAATTCTAGTTTCTCTAATTAACGGTTGAGAAAGAATTTCTAAACATTTTTCTACATTACAATAACAATCTAATTCCTTTTTCTTTTTAAATAATCGTATTGCGGTGTGAGCTGGCGTATATACAGCGGTTATGTCTAATTGTTTTGTATTTAAAAACTCAATAAACTCATCAGTATAATATAGTTTATTATTATTTAAATCTATACCAACTTGACAACAGTTAAAATCAAACCCATTTAAAATATATTGGTAGTCTCGAGCAACATTTCTATTATTAATTCTACTAATTACTATAGTATTTAATAACCCGTCTCTATTAACCTTTAATATCTTATAATTACTTCCATGATCATATGAAAGTTCATGTGAGTGATAACCACCCTCCACAACCAAACCATTAGACCTTTGGGGTGTGGTAGAATAGTTATTGTTTAATAATGTAGAGTTGATTGAATCCTCAATAAAAATGTCTAAATCATTAATGGGGTATTCTTTACCATATTTCATAGATAGTAAAGTATTGGCTACTGCACCACCTGCTAAAAAACCGTCTTTAGGTATGGTACATAATTTACTTAATTCTGTAAGTATTATATTAACAATGTTTTTATCTTTTAATATATTATCCATTTTTATGCTAATTTAAATTGTGAAAGAAATTCTCTAAGTTCTAATACCCATGTGGTATCGTCCCCAAACTTTCGAAAATGATAGTTTTCTGGTAATTCATCGATATCACTTTGGTGGAAGTGTGTTCCTGGTATAGGATTGTTTAATCTATCTTCATAATCAGGATATTTCTCTTTGTCAAAGACTCTTTCATCAACCAAAAAAACTACCGCTGTTAATTGATCTCCAAGATCTGGTTCATTGAATGTCGCATATGGAATACAAATGTCTTCCAATCTTCTAACAGACATATTAAGACTACCTAATCTATCTTCATTGTTATTTGTAGTTCCACCGTTTAAGATGATAAATGTTTTGTCTTCCTTTGACCATTTTTTGTAGTCATCATGACTTCCATATCTTCCAATACTATATTCTACAACCGCATGACCGAATTGAATCCCTTGTTGTATTGGACTAATGTTGTACGGAACTAATCCATACATTCTATATTCTAATTTATTTTTCACTAACTGTCTGTATTTCATATTTACAATTATTATCAGAATTAACATTCATTATCTCACATATTTTAGATATCTCATTAAAATCAGTAAATTCTAATACGACACCCAAACCATCATTCATTAACACCGAAATGTTTTTTTCAATTAATGTTTTTCTTATCTGATATACTCTTTTACTCATCTTTGTTTTGGTTTAATTTCTCCAATATATCTTTATTAATTTCATCAGTTATATCATCCTCTGGAGTAGACTTTACAAAATCTTCCCATGATATCTCAGTTCCATCGGGTAGTGTTATTTTTAATTCTTCTTCACTCATCTTTGTTTTGATTTAAGTTCTTTATATTCATCGTACCAATTAAGTGATAACGAACCCCATACAGTTGTAATCACAGTTACCGATAATGGACATACTAAATTTAGGTACCAACTTTCAGGTATCTCATATACACCAATACCTAAAATTACCATAAGTGGGATATAAATTAATGTTGATATTAAAATCTTATTCATCTTTTTCTTTTTTATTTTTATATAAAATATACGTTGGTATTAGTATCCCCAAAATCACTATAATATACGCCAGTGTTGGAAATATTAATAGTAATAACATAAATACGGATACCGACAATATTGATATCAGTAATGTCTTTTTTATCTTATCCTTATCAAAATCATCAAAATCAAACATATAAATCATTATCTATTAAATACTTTGACACCTCATCCTTTATTTCTTCTGTATCATATCCCTGTTTATCCATACTAAGAACTAACTCTGTAATACTTTCACTAATCTCATCTATGTCTTCTTCCTCACCATATAGATTATCATATCTATCTACATTTCCATAATCATAACCTCTATCATAATTTTCCATAATTACTGGTTTAGGGGTTATTTTATTGTGGGTATATTTTTCAAGTCCTAATTTAGTAATGAGTTTTTCACCAGCTTTTAATGAGTTACTAACCTCTTCAATTACCACATATTCAGAATCTGTATGTTGTCTGTAATATCCACAACCCAAATTTAAACAATTAAAGTCATATTTTGTAGCTAGTTGATTTACATCTGTAAATGGGTCAATACTGAATTTTGTGTATCCAGATTCATTTAAGGTTTGTGTAATCTCTTCTTTAAACTCCTGATCAAATAATTTAACACCACTACATACTTCACTAATCCAATTATCAGATGGTGCGTCAAATTGAATGGCGTACCCTACATTGGAGAAGAAGTTATCGTCTGATTCTCTGGATCCTCTCATACCTATTTCTTCTTCAACAAAGAAAGCCCCTTTAAGGACATCAAACTTATTAAACATTTCTAAACAAACGTACACACCACACTTATCATCACCACCAATACCTGTTTGTTTATCGGTGTTAGGGTGTCTAGCGGTTAATTTACCATCGTCTTCAACAATATCTAATCTTTCTTTATTTATAATATATTCTATGTGTGAACGATGTACTGTATCCATATGTGAAACAACACAAGGATAATATTCCCCAGATGTCATTTTTTCTCTACCTTTTGTTAGATAAACATTACCCTTATGATCAACTGTAGATAGTATCCCATTCTCCTCTGCGAATTTTAAGATGTAATCTCTAACCATACTTTCGTTACTCGATATGGATGGTAAAGACAATATTTCTTTTAAAAAATCTATATTCATAGTTGTTATTTAATACAAATATAGGCAATTTCATTCAATAATACAAATTTTTTTAAAGAAATTTCATATTTATTATAAAAACATTATGAAATTACCTATTTCCTTTGACCAATTTAAAAAAAACCCCATAACTGCAATATCATTTGTATTAATAATTGTTGTGGGTTATCTCTATGTTGACAATAAAATGGTACACTCACAACAACTAGAGGATCATAAAGATCGAATTGAGAAATTAGAATTAGACGAAAAGGATTTAGAAGTAAGGTTAGATAAAATGAACGAAAAGTTATTAGAATGTTTAAGTATAAATCATTAATAGTTATATTACTATCTATATTAGTATCATGTAACACTAAAAATAAAAAGGCTCAACACGAAAAAGAGATTTGTGAGATAGTGGATCATTCACATGTTTTAGATAAAACTGATAGTATTTTAGTTTTAGCCGATGAGGGGTTTAAAGTTATGAAACAACACCAGGTAGAACAAAGGGTATTTGTTGATTCTTTAGAATATACAATCGAAAGAGAACAATTTGCTATTAATGACCTTAATAAGGAGGTACATAGAAGAGATGGTGTCGATAAGGATTTACAATTAACAAAAGAACAATTAGAAGAAGTTTTAATAAGTTGTAAAAATAAAGAAAAGGAATTAAAAGAACTAAATGAAAAGTTTGCTCTTAAGTCAGAACAATTCATGGATAAAATAGAATATTATATGGATAGGGAAGTTAAATTAATTACTATTTATAACCATAAAATAGATTCATTGGTTTTTATAATAGACTCTTTACCCAAAATCAAAATCAATAAAAAAGGTAGAAAAAATCGTAAATCTTAGTGTTTACGTAAAAGAACAGGGTAGAATAGTGTGTAAACTATTGTAGGACTTTTGTAAAGCCAAAGGAGATTAAAGCTCTCATCTACATACTCTGTTCTTTTTTTTATAAAAAAAACCACTTAAATATTTACAATATATAATATTTAAAGATATTTATATATAA
>LWDU01037207.1_pt1 | contig 18377 bp, 10 predicted proteins | sample 727161 | NCBI WGS metagenome assembly LWDU01 (sample SAMN04566230, study PRJNA314399) | hydrothermal vent metagenome | isolation source: deep sea hydrothermal plume seawater | place: Mexico: Gulf of California, Guaymas Basin | collected 2004-07-11
CGGAGACGCTCGAACAGAACGTCACACAGGTGATCGAACAGCAGCTCAACGGCGTCGAGGGTTTCCTCTACATGGCCTCGTCGAGCCTTTCGAACGGGACCGCCTCGATCACGCTGACCTTCGAAGCGGGCACCGATATCGATATCGCGCAGACCGAGGTGCAGAACCGGCTGAGCACGGTCGAGGCCCGGCTGCCCGAGGAAGTCCGTCGCCAGGGGATTACCGTGCGCCAGGCGAATGCCGGCTTCCTGATGATCGTCGCGCTGACTTCGGAATCGGGCACGCTCGACTCGACCGATCTCGGCAATATCGCCTCGACGCAGGTGATCGACGAATTGCGCCGTGTGACCGGCGTCGGCGATGTCACGCTGTTCGGCTCCGAATATGCGATGCGCATCTGGCTCGATCCCGAAAAGCTGGCGTCCTACAATCTTTCGCCCAGTGCCGTGGTGGCCGCGATCCGCGAGCAGAATGCGCAGACCGCGGGCGGTTCGCTGGGCGCGCTGCCGCTGCAGGAAGGCCAGCAGATCACCGCCACGATCACGACCGAGAACCGGTTCGAGACCGAAGACGAATTCCGGCGGATCATCCTGCGCGCAGATGCGGGCGGCGCCAGCGTCCGGCTCGGCGATGTCGCGCGGGTCGAGATCGGCGCGCAGAGCTATGCCACATCGACCACGCTCAATAGTCAGGCGATGGCCGGGATGGCGGTCCAGCTGGCCACCGGCGCCAACGCGCTGGCAACCGCCGAGGGGGTCAACGAACGGATGGCCGAAATCGGTGCGGGCCTGCCCGACGATGTCGCCTGGTCGATCCCCTACGATACCACGCCCTTCGTCGAGGTTTCGGTCGAGGAAGTGGTCAAGACGCTGATCGAGGCCATGGTGCTGGTCTTCCTCGTCATGTTCCTGTTCCTGCAGAACTGGCGCGCGACGCTGATCCCGACGCTGGTGGTCCCGATCGCACTTGCCGGTGCCTGTCTGGGCCTGTGGCTGTTCGGCTTTTCGATTAACGTGCTGACGCTGTTCGGCATGGTGTTGGCGATCGGCATCCTCGTCGATGATGCGATCGTCGTGATCGAGAATGTCGAGCGGATCATGCGCGAAGAAGGGCTCGGCCCGCTCGCGGCAACGCGCAAGGCGATGGACCAGATCACCGGCGCGATCATCGGGATCACGCTGGTCCTGATCGCGGTGTTCCTGCCGATGGCCTTCTTCCCCGGTTCGACCGGCGGGATTTACCGCCAGTTTTCGGTCACTCTCGCGATCTCGATCTTCTTCTCCGCCGTGCTCGCGCTGTCGCTGACGCCCGCGCTGTGCGCGACTTTCCTGCGGATGGAAGACGTCCAGGATCATAATGCGACAGACGAAGGCGAGCCGGACGAACCGCGCCCGCTGCCCGAAGGCTGGCGCGGACGGGTCGAACAGGGCCGCCGCGCAGCGGGACGCTTTTTCGGCGGCTTCAACCGCTGGTTCGCGCGCATGACCGAGAAATACGGGCGCACGAATGCCGCAATCCTCGGCCGCCCGATGCGCGGTCTCGCGGTCTTCCTGCTGCTGGCGCGGATCACCGGCCTGCTGTTCGTCCGCCTGCCGGGCGGATTCCTCCCGACCGAGGACCAGGGCTATGTCATCACGGTGGTGCAATCGCCCACCGGCTCGACGCAGGAACGGCTCGACGAGGCGATCGCACCGGTCGAGGCGTTCTGGCAGTCGCGCGAGGAAGTCGAACGCGTGGTCGTGGTGCGCGGTTTCAGTTTCTTCGGCCAGGGTCAGAACAACGCGATGATGTTCACGCCGCTCAAGGACTGGAGCGAGCGTAGCGGAGCCGAGAGTTCGGCCGAGGGGCTTGTGGGCCAGGCCATGGGTACGTTCATGCGGCTCGACAATGCGCTGGCTTTCGCGATCCAGCCGCCCGCGATCCAGTCGCTCGGCCAGGCCAGCGGTTTCACGATGAAGCTGCAGGACCGCGCCGGTCTGGGCCGCGATGCGCTGACCGACGCGCGCAACCAGTTGCTCGGCATGGCTTCGCAAAGCGAGACGCTGGCCAATATCCGACCCGAAGACCAGCCGCCCGCGCCGCAGCTGCATGTCGAAGTCGACCGGGTTCAGGCCCGCGCGATGGGCCTGTCGATGGACGATGTGAACAATGCGTTGTCGATCAATTTCGGGTCGGCCTATGCCAATGACTTCAACCGCCAGGGGCGGGTCCTGCAGGTGCTGGTGCAGGCCGACGCGCCGCATCGGATGACACCCGAGGACGTGCTGTCGCTGCGCATCCCCAATGCCCAGGGGGCGCTGGTGCCCTTCAGTTCCTTCGCCACGGCAGAATGGACCGCCGGGCCTCCCAGCCTGGGCACCGCGGCCCCGGGCCAGTCCTCGGGTGCGGCGCTGATCGAAATGGAACAGCTGGCAAGCCAATTGCCCGAAGGGATAGGCTTCGAATGGACCGGGATCAGTTATGAGGAAAAGCAGGCGGGCGGCCAGATCGGCCTGCTGCTGGGCCTGTCGGTGGTGATCGTCTTCCTCGTGCTGGCGGCGCTTTACGAAAGCTGGTCGGTGCCCCTCTCGGTACTGCTGATCGTTCCGATGGGTGTATTGGGTGCGGTATTGTCCACCATGGCGCGCGGCTTGTCGGCGGATATCTACTTCAATGTCGGACTGATCACCATCATCGGGCTGGCGGCCAAGAACGCCATCCTGATCGTGGAATTCGCGATCGAGCAGGAAGACGACGGCAAGAGCCCGCTCGAGGCCGTGAAAACGGCGGCACTCCTGCGCCTGCGGCCGATCATCATGACCTCGCTCGCCTTCATCCTCGGCATGGTTCCGTTGGTGCTGTCGACGGGGGCCGGCGCGGCCAGCCGCATTGCGGTCGGAACTGGCGTCATGGGCGGCATGATCGCGGCGACGCTGATCGGGATTTTCGTGATCCCGCTGCTCTACCTGCTGGTCCGCACGCGCATTGGTAAACGCAAACCCACGCCCGCCAGCGACCTCGAAGGAGAACCGGCATGACCCGCATGCTCTGCGCCAGTGTGATGGCGCTGGCGCTGGCCGGCTGCGTCAATATGGCGCCCGACCACACACGCCCGCCGCTCGCCAGTGCCCCGGCTTACGATCCCGAGTACCGCCCCGACGGGACAGTCGTCGCCAGCACGCTGTCCTACCGCGACTGGTTCATTGACCCCCGCCTGGTCGCGCTGATCGATACCGCGGTAGCCAACAATCGCGACCTGATTGCCGCGACCGCGCGGATCGAACAGGCGCGCGCGCAATACCGCATCCAGGACAGCCGCCGCCTGCCCACCGCCGTGGCCAATGCTTCGGCCAGCCGCACCCGCACACCGCTCGGCACGGTGGACCCCGCGGCGAGCGGATCGGTGACCACCGATCGCTTCGATGTCGGTGTCGGCGTCACATCCTTCGAACTCGACTTCTGGGGCCGGGTCGCCAATTTGTCCGATGCGGCGCGCGCGCAATATTTGGCCACCGAAGCCAACCAGCGCGCCTTCTATCTCTCGCTGATTGCCGATGTCGCCTCGACCTATTTCGAGCTGCTCGAAACCGATGACCAGATCGACCTTGCCCAGGCCACGCTGGAAAGCCGGCAAGAGGGATTGCGGATCGCGCAATTGCGGCTCGATGCCGGCGTGACCTCGGCGCTGCCGTTCCGGCAGGCCGAGACGCTACTCACCACGGCGGAGCAGCAGTTGGCATCGGAGAAGCTGGCGCAGGCACGCCTGCGCAACCAGCTATCGGTGCTGGTCGGCGGCGGGTTTCCTGCCGATTTGCCTCCCGCGCTGCCGATGGTCGTGCAGGAAAACGCGATGGTTCTCGACGCGGCAACGCCGTCGAATCTCATGCTCGTCCGGCCCGATATCGTCGCCGCCGAAGAACAGCTGCGCGCCGCGCGCGCCAATATCGGCGCCGCGCGGGCCGCCTTCTTCCCGAGCATTTCGCTGACCGGGAGCGCCGGTTTCGCCTCGAGCGAGCTGGGTGATCTGTTCGGTTCGGACGGGCTCAGCTGGTCGTTCGGCCCCTCGATCTCGTTGCCGATCTTCGACTGGGGCGCGCGCGAAGCCGACCTCGATCTTGCCCGGGCGCGCGAAACCGAACAGGTCGCGCTGTATGAAAAGGCGGTCCAGACCGCATTCCGCGAAGTGTCGGACGGACTTGCCGGACGCCGCTGGCTGGCCCAGCAGGTCGCCGCGCAGGAACAGGGCGTGGCCGCGCAGGAACGCATCGCGCGACTGGCGCGCCTGCGCTACCGCGAAGGCGTGGCGGACTACCTCGAAGTCCTTGATGCCGAACGCAATCTGTTCTCCGCCCGCCAGCAATTGCTCGCCACGCGCCGGGCTTATCTGCAGAACGGCACGATGCTGTTCGTGGCGCTGGGCGGGGGTCTCGAACGCTCTCCCTAAGAGGACCTATGGCGGGCTGAGGACGGCCTACCCTGCCCCCAACGGATCGGGCCGCGGCTAAAAGCCCATTTTTACGCCGGCCCAGACCGTGCGCGGGACGCCGAAGTCGATCGAGCCGCCCTGATTGCGGGTGACGATGGTCTCGTCGGTGAGGTTTTCGCCGCGCAGGACCAGCGCGATAGTGTCGGTCAGCGGCACCTGGGCGAAAGCATCGAGCGTCGTCGCCGCAGGCAGGAGGTCGGTTTCCAGATCGTCCTCGAATTGCGCGCCGACATGGCGCAGCGTGGTCGACAGCAGCCAGTTTTCCGCCGGGCGCCAGGCCAGCGTCGCGCCGCCGACGAAGCGCGGGGTCTGCGAGGGGCGATTGCCATCGAGCGCCGCGGCGAAGCCCGAACCTTGCGCTTCGGCATCGGTCCATGCCGCCGAGGCATCGAACGACACCTCGCCCAGGGTCGCGGCTATAGACGCCTCGATCCCGCGCGCATGCACCGCATCGATGTTGCGGCGCTGGCGCAGGTTCGTATCGAGCGTGACATTGGCGACCGCATTCTTCACGCGGTTGTCGAAGGCTGTCAGCGACAGGCCCACACCCGGCACCGGGGTCACGTCCACGCCCAGTTCGAAGCCTTCGAGCCGTTCGTTCTCGAGCGCCGCATTGGCCTGGGTCACCACGGGGAAAACCACGAAGGGCCGGTAGAGCTCGTTCAGTGTCGGCAGGCGCAGGCCCGAATAGGCTGCGGCGCGCAGCGCTACGCCCTCGCTCGCCCGGTAAAGCAGACCGCCGCGGAAGGAAGCGTCCCACCCGGCCCGGTCGGCATAGGTCGTCGTCGATACCAGCGCTCCGGCGCCGTCGTTCTCGCGGGTCCAGCGGTCGAGCCGTGCCCCCGCGGTCAGCACCAGCGCGCCCAGCGTCCAGTCATCCTCGGCAAACACGCCGAGATCGGTATTGGTCCCGCCCGCATTGCGGCGCGCGGTGACCGCACCCGAAAAGGCGCTGATCGCGGTTTCGAACAATTCGCCCTCCGCGCGACGGTAATCGACGCCCAGCCGCAGGACATGCGCCCCGCCCACCGGCGGCCGGATCTCGAACTTCCCGCCCAGCCCCGTCGCCGGCGTGTTGCGCTGGTCGAGCACGGGCACGAAGCGGGTCGAGCTGACCACGATGTTGGTGAAGTTGCGCGCCTGGACATAGCCGATGGCATCGAATTCCCACGCACCGCGCCCGACCATGCGCAGGCTGGCGTCCTGCCCCTCGATGCTGCTGTCCGCACCGTCGAACCGCAGCGTGCGTTCATCGCGATAGGCCAGCCCGCGAACCTGCAGTTCGACATCCTGCGTCAGGGGTGCGACCCCGCGGATCTGCGCGGACCAGCCGTCGAATGCGGCGCGCGCGCTGAGCGGGGCGCGATCGCCTTCGGGCGTGGTGAAGAAGCCCTTCCCGCGGTCCCAGCGGCCCGAGGCGACCACGAAGCCGCTCCCCAGACTGGCGCCCACGCTGCCCGACAGTTCGGTTTCGCCGCGGTCGTTGACGAGCGCCTGTCCGGCGAAGCCATCCAGCGCGTCGATACCGGCGCTTTCCAGCTCGATCGTACCCGCCAGCGCGCCTGCGCCGAACGGCCCCGATCCGCCGCCCCGCGTGACGCGGATCTGCGCAAGCCGCTCGGGCGCGATCGCGCTGAACGGGATATAGCCGAAGAAGGGATCGCTCATCGGTACACCGTCGAGCAGCACCAGTGCCCGACTTGTGGCATTGCCGCCCAGCGCGCGCAGCGTGGCCCCTTGCGCCGAGGCATTGGCCGAACGGCTGTCCGACCGGCGGAATTGCTGGAACCCGGCGACCGTGGACAGCGCGTCCTCGATCCGGCCCGAGGGAACCGAGAGCAGCTGGTCGCGGTCGATTACCTGCGTATCGTAAGCGGGCGCGGCGGGGGTCGTATCGAGACCCGCACCGGTGACGACGATCACCTCGTCCCCATCTGCGTCCTGCGCGGCCGCGGGTTCGACAAGGGCCAGCGCGAGGGCTGTACCGGACATCAGATATTTCAGAATAGGCATCGCCGCGTGGCCTAACCGGTGATCCGCGCGAAGGCGAGAGCAAGCTAACCGTTGCAGCCGCGCGGCGATTGCCTAGAGATGGCATTGGAAGAGGAGACAATCGGGATGACCGACGCAGATGCGCGTTCGCAATGGGTAAAACGGCCCGCAGCAGCGACCGAAGGGACCAATTGCCCGCTCGAGGAATACCAGGCGCTCTACGCCCGCAGCATCGAGGACAGCGATGCCTTCTGGGCCGGCCAGGCCCAGCGGCTCGACTGGATCACGCCGCCGAAGACGGTGGCCAACTGGTCCTATGATCCGGTGTCGATCAAATGGTTCGAGAATGGCGCGCTCAACATCTGCCACAACGCTGTCGACCGCCATGTCGCGGCCGGCCATGGAGAGCGGCTGGCGCTGATCTTCGAGCCCGACGATCCCGCGGGCGAGGTCCGCCGGATCACCTATGCCGAGCTGCAGGCCGAAGTCATCCGCATGGCCAATACGCTCAAGGCGATGGGCGTCGCCAAGGGCGACCGCGTGACGATCTATATGCCGATGGTGCCCGAAGGCGCCTTTGCCATGCTGGCCTGTGCGCGGATCGGTGCAATCCATTCGGTCATCTTTGGCGGCTTCAGCCCCGAGGCGATCGCGGGCCGGGTCGAGGATTGCCAGAGCGACTGGATCGTCACGGCCGATGAAGGGCTGCGCGGCGGCAAGCGTATCCCGCTGAAAGCCAATGTCGATGCCGCGCTGGACAAGGTCACCGCCAAGGCGGTGTTGGTGCTGCGCCACACGGGGGGCGACGTGTCGATGACCCCGGGCCGCGACCATTGGTATCACGAGCTGTCGGCGGATGTGGCCAGCGAATGCCCGTGCGAGCCGATGAATGCCGAAGATCCACTGTTCATCCTCTATACCTCGGGCTCGACCGGCCAGCCCAAGGGCGTGTTGCACACCACCGCCGGCTACGCCGTCTGGACCGAAACGACCTTCCGTTATGTTTTCGACTACCGCGAGGGCGAGGTGTTCTGGTGCACGGCCGATATCGGCTGGGTCACCGGGCACAGCTATATCGTTTATGGCCCGCTGTTGAACGGGGCCACCGCGCTGATGTTCGAGGGCGTGCCCAATTATCCCGATCACGACCGGTTCTGGGCGGTGTGCGAGAAGCACAAGGTCAATATCTTCTACACCGCGCCCACCGCGATCCGCGCACTCATGCGCGAAGGTGAGAGCCATGTGGTGAAACACGATCTGTCCGCGCTGCGCCTGCTGGGAAGCGTCGGCGAACCGATCAATCCGGAGGCCTGGCGCTGGTATCACGACACCGTCGGCAAGGGCGAGTTGCCGGTTATCGATACCTGGTGGCAGACCGAAACGGGGGGCGTGATGATCACCACCCTGCCCGGCGCGCATGACATGAAGCCGGGCAGCGCTGGCCGGCCGTTCTTCGGCGTTTGTCCGCAGCTGGTCGACAATGAGGGCGAGGTGCTCGACGGCGCGGCCTCGGGCAATCTGTGCATCACTCGCAGCTGGCCCGGCCAGGCGCGCACGGTCTATGGCGATCACGCGCGCTTCGTGCAGACCTATTTCAGCACCTATTCGGGCAAGTATTTCACCGGCGACGGCTGCCGCCGCGACCGCGACGGCTATTACTGGATTACCGGCCGCGTCGACGATGTGATCAATGTGTCGGGCCACCGCATGGGAACCGCCGAGGTCGAAAGCGCGCTGGTGCTGCACCCGCAGGTGTCCGAAGCCGCAGTCGTCGGCTTCCCGCACGATATCAAGGGTCAGGGCATCTATTGCTACGTCACGCTCAATGCGGGCGAGGTTGCGGATGACGAGCTGACCGGAGCGCTACGTGCGGAATGAGATCGGCCCGATCGCCACGCCCGATCACCTGCATTTCACCCCCGCACTGCCAAAGACACGCAGCGGCAAGATCATGCGGCGTATCCTGCGCAAGATCGCGGAAAACGAATTCGGTTCGCTGGGCGACACTTCGACGCTCGCCGATCCGAGCGTCGTCGATGCGTTGATCGAGGGGCGCAAGAACCGCTAGGTCTGCCGCCAGCCAATCGAGCGATATGCGGGAAACGCCCGTATTATCGTTATCGGGTGATTAACCGGGCTTCTGCATAAGCCTCATATGAATGTGGACCGTGCGCAATGTGGGTGGTGAAACAAATAGCCACGCGGTCGCGTGGCTCCGATTGGCGTGGCTATTTCCTGATCGCCTGCGTCATTATCCTCGCGCTGCTGCTTGCCGGCACCAGCTGGAGCGCATGGCAATCCTCGATCGAGCGCGCGGCGGCCGAGGCCCGTCAGGATTACACGCTCGAAGTCCTGCTCGAAACCGATCAATTGCGCACTGCCGCACTGCAGCAGATCCGCGGCGGGCGCGGATATCTGCTCACCGGCAAGCGCATCTTCCTGACCCCCCATACCGAGGGCAAGCGCAGTGCCAGTGCCGCCTATGACCGGCTGTCGGGCTTGCTGGCGGACGATACCGACCAGGCCCCCCGCATCAGGGCGCTGAAGACCGATCTCGCCCATCTCGACACCGTCATCGGATCGATGATCGCCAGCGCCGCCGACGGACGCCAGGCCGATGCGCTGCGGACCATGCGCAGCGGCAGCGACCGCGATGCAATCGAAGCGATCATCCGCACGCTCGACGAGATCGAGGGCACCGAGCGCGCCGCACTCGCCACGCGCACGGCGATTGCGCAGAGCCGGGCAATCGCCAACGAGCGCTACCAATACATGCTCGCGGGCATCGGCCTGTTGCTGCTGTGGCTGTCGATCCTCGCGACCGTCTATGTCCGCAAGGCGCTGGCGCGCGAACATGCGGTGCGGCGCGAGCTCGAACAGTTCGCGCTGACCGATCCGCTGACCGGGCTGCCCAACCGGCGCGCTTTCATGAAAGCGCTGACCAAATCGATGACCCGTTCCGAAACGGACCCCGACCGCAAGCTCAGCCTCGCCATTTTCGACATCGACCATTTCAAGCGGGTCAACGATCTGTTCGGCCATCCGGCGGGCGATGCGGTGATCAAGGAAGTCGGTGCACGCGCATCCAAGGCGCTGCGCGAGCGCGATCTGGTCGGGCGGATCGGCGGCGAGGAATTTGCCGTGCTGCTCCCCCGCGCCGACATCGAAACCGCACGGTTCGCCTGCGAACGCCTGCGCGAAGCGATCGCCGGGGCGCCCATCGTCCATGGCGATGCGATCATCCCCGTCACCGCCAGTATCGGGATCGCCGAGTTTCAACCGGGCGAAGATAGCGACAATCTGATGATCTGCGCCGACGCCGCGCTTTATGAAGCGAAGACCGGCGGGCGCAACCAGGTACGGCTCGCCGCCTGAAGGTTGCACATTCCCGCATCGCCGGATTAGGTGGGCCGCATGGCAACACCGCGTATCCTGTTCGTCTGACTCGGCAATATCTGCCGTTCCCCGCTTGCCGAAGCGGCCTTCCGCGAGGCGGCGCGCGAAGCCGGACTCGAGGTCGAGGTCGATAGCGCCGGGACCGCCGATTACCATGTCGGCGAGCCACCCGACCCGCGCAGCATTGCCGAAGCGCAGCGGCGCGGCATCGATATCACCCGCTATCGCGGGCGGCAGCTACACGCGCAGGATTTCCACGCGTTCGACCATATCCTCGGCATGGACCGGTCGAACATGGCCAATATCGCGCAAGTCGATCCGGGTGACGGCAAGGCCAGGGTGGCGATGCTGCTGGACATCGTGCCGGGGCAGGAGGGCCGCGAAGTGGCCGATCCGTGGTATGGCGAAGCCGACGGGTTCACTGCGACCTGGGCCGAGGTGGATGCCGGTGCCCGCGCGCTGCTTGCGGTGCTGCTCGACCAAACATCCTGACCCTGCAGCAATGGAGGCGCGCAGCCGCTAGCCGCCGCGCAGCGTTTTCACCCCGAAATCGCGCTCGAACATGTAAAGCAGCATGCGCGCCGCCTTGCCGCGCTTGCCTTCGAGACCGCCGTCGCGCTCGATCAACAACCGCGCATCGTCATGCGCCTTGGGCAGCAAGGCGGTGATCTGCTCCAGCGTGGCAACGTTGAACGCGCTGTCCCCCGATTGCCGCGTGCCGAGCAGTTCGCCGCCGCCGCGAAGGCGCAGATCCTCCTCGGCCAGCAGGAAGCCATCCTGCGTCTGGCGCATCAGTTTGAGCCGTTCCTGCGCGGTCTCCGACAGCGTTTCGCCATGCAGCAGCACGCAAAAGGACTTCTCGCTACCGCGGCCCACGCGCCCGCGCAGCTGGTGCAACTGGGCCAGCCCGAACCGCTCGGCCTGTTCGATCACCATCAGCGTGGCATTGGGGACATCAACCCCGACCTCGATCACGGTGGTCGCGACCAGCAGCTTGGCATCGCCGCGCGCAAAGCGTTCCATCGCCGCGTCCTTGAGTTCGGGGGCAAGCTGGCCGTGGACCATCACCACATCGTCGCCGAACCGCTCCTTCAGCATGGCATAGCGCGCTTCGGCGGCAGCGATATCCTCGGGCCCGTCCATCTCGCGCACCATCGGGCAAACCCAATAGGCCTGCCGCCCCTCGCCGATCTGCGCGGCCAGCCGCTCGACCAGCGCGGGCAATTTGTCCTGCCCCATCACCACTGTGTCGATCGCCTGCCGGCCGGGGGGCAATTCGTCGAGCTGGCTGACGTCGAGCTCGCCATATTGCGCCAGCGTCAGCGTGCGCGGGATCGGGGTCGCGGTCATCGCGAGCACATGCGGCGCGCGCTTGCCCTTGCTGGCAAGCATCAACCGCTGGCCGACCCCGAAGCGGTGCTGCTCGTCGATCACCACCATCGCCAGATTGCGATAGGAGACCTTGTCCTGGAAAATCGCATGGGTGCCGACCACCAGGTCGATGCTGCCATCGAGCAGACCCATCAGCGTCGCTTCGCGCGCGCGGCCCTTGTCGCGCCCTGTCAGCAGCGCCACGCGCGCGCCGGTGGGTTCGGCCATGCGGCGCAGGCTCTCGTAGTGCTGGCGCGCGAGGATCTCGGTGGGTGCGAGCAAGGCGGCCTGTGCCCCCGCCTCGACCGCGATCAGCATCGCTTCGAGCGCGACGACGGTCTTGCCCGCCCCGACATCGCCCTGCAGCAGCCGCAGCATCGGCGCTTCCTGCGCGAGGTCGCCTTCGATCTCGGCAATCGAGCGTTTCTGCGCGCCGGTCAGCGGGAACGGCAGGTCGAGCTTGGCGCGATAGCTGCCGTCGCCCTGCAGTCGCTGGCCCTTGCGTTTGCGATTGTCCGCGCGGACCAGCATCAGCGCGAGGCTGTTGGCGAGCAATTCGTCATAAGCCAGCCGGTCGCGCGCCTGCGCATTCTCGCCCTTGTGCGCCAGCACCAGCGCATCGCGCCAGCTGGGCCAGCCTTCCTGGTCCACTTGCGACGGCTCGATCCACTCGGGCAATTCGGGGGACCGCGCGAGCGCCTGATCGACAAGCCCCGCTAGCTTTGGCTGCGTCAGCCCTTCGGACAGGCGATAGACCGGCTCGCACAATCGCTGCAGCGTCTCACCGCCCTCTTCGACCACATGGTCGGGGTGGACGATCTGGAGCATGTCGCCAAAGCGTTCGAGCTTGCCCGCCACCCAGCGTGTTTCGCCCTCGGGAAGCTGCTTCTTCGCGGTGTAGGAAGCGCGGCCGAAATAGGTCAGCGCGAGCACATTGCCGACCGCATCCTGCGCCAGCACGCGATAGGGCGCGCGCGGCGACCGGCCCCCGCGATGCTCGGTCACGGTCAGCTTGACGACGATCTGCTCGCCCTCGCCCGCCTCGTCCACATTCTCCACTGCGCGGCGCGTCACGAAGCGTTCTGGAAGATGGTAATCGAGGTCGCGCACCCGCGTCAGGCCAAGCTTGTCGAGCGGTTTCTTCAGCTTGGGGCCCACGCCGTCGAGCGTCTCGCTTTCGGCGAACAGAGGGTTGAGGATATCGGGGCGCATCGCCGCTTCCTAGCCCAAGGCAAAACGGCCCGTCACCCCCGTGTGGGCGGGCCCCCCGATAAGCTGTCGATATCGCTCGGGCCTGATGTTCGCTGGATCCCTGCCTACGCAGGGATGACGAGGCGAAAGTTTGGCGCTAGTGGACCCACCATGGTCCAAGCCCTGACATTTGAAGGCCGCAAGCAACGCGCCAAGTTTCGTGCCTGGCATCGCGGCACGCGCGAAGCCGATTACATGATCGGCGGCTTCTTCGATCGCTATCACGACAGCTGGGGCGAGGAGGAACTCGCCTGGTTCGAGGCACTGCTCGAACAGGACGATGTCGATGTCATGGCATGGGCGCTCAAGACCCAGCCCACCCCGCCGCCCTTCCAGGGGCCGCTGATGATGGCGATGCAGGAACTCGACTACGTCGATATTCCGCGTTGACGGGCTAGCCACAGCCCCTATCTCCCTATTCGCACACCGCGCACCCCCTTCCCGTCCGGGCAGGGGGCATTCTTGCGTGTGCGGAACGCGCGGCCCCTTCGAACGCTAGGAACACGATGCCCGATCTTTCCAATATCCTGAACGCCCGCGAACCGCTGACGCTGGCGCAGGTGGCTCGGGGCGCGCAGCCGCTGGTGATGGCCGATCTGGCCCGCGCCAGCACGGGCCGCGCGGTGTTCATCGCGCCCGACGATGCAGCGATGCGCGGGATCGTCGAGGCGGCGGCGTTCTTCGCCCCCGAACTCGACGTGATCGAATTTCCCGCGTGGGATTCGCTGCCCTACGACCGCGCCAGCCCCGCGCTGTCGATCAGCGCACGCCGGCTGGCCGCGCTTCACCGGCTGCAGACGGGCAAGGCCAAGGCGCAGCTGATCGTCACCACTGCCAACGCCGTTCTCCAGCGCGTGCTCACCCCATTCCGCATCCGCGAAAGCGTGCGCGAGTTCAAGGTAGGGACCGAGATCGGCCGCGAGAGCCTCGCCGCGCTGCTCCAGCGGCAGGGTTACAGCCGTGCGGACACGGTGATCGACAAGGGCGAATATGCCGTCCGCGGTTCGATCGTCGACATTTTCCCGAGCGGTATGGAAGAGGCGCTGCGGCTCGACTTCTTCGGCGATGAGCTGGAGAGCCTGCGCACCTTCGACCCCAATACGCAGATGAGCACGGGGCGGCTGCAATCGCACCTGTTGCTGCCCGCCAGCGAGGCGCTGCTCGACGATGACAGCATCAAGCGGTTCCGCAGCCGCTACCGCGAGATGTTCGGCGCCAACGCCACGCAGGACCCGCTTTACGAAGCCATCAGCGAGGGGCGCCGGCTGGCAGGGATGGAACACTGGCTGCCCTTGTTCGAGGACAAGCTGGCCACGCTGTTCGACCATCTCGGCAAGGACGACCTCGTCGTGATCGACCAGGCGGCGCTGGCCGCCGCGGACGAGCGCGTGAAGGATATCGGCGACTATTACGACCAGCGCACCGCCATCACCGGACAGGCCAAGGGCAATTACCGGCCCCTGAAGCCCGATGCGCTCTATCTCACCGCGGGCGAATTCAAGGCGGGTCTTGCCGCCGCCCCCGCCCACCGCGCGACGCCGTTCGATGAACCCGAAAGCAACAAGGTGGTGAATTTCGGCTTCCGTTCGGGCCGCGACTTCGCGCCCGAACGTGCGCGCGGGGACAATGTCTATCCCGTGCTGGCCGACCATCTCAAAGCGCTGGCGAAAGCGGGCAAGCGTCCGCTGCTCGCCGCCTATTCCAAGGGTAGCCGCGCGCGCATCGCCTCGATCCTGGAGGAAGCAGGTACGCCGGTACAGATGGCCGACACCTGGCAGGAAGCGCTGGGCCTCTCGGCTGCGAAGGGATCGGGCGTACCCAGGCCCACGGCGATGATCCTGCCCATCGAAGCCAGCTTCGCCAATGACGAGCTCGAACTGCTGACCGAGCAGGACATCCTTGGCGACCGGCTGGTGCGGCGCAAGAAGAAGCGCAAGGATGCCGACGCCTTCCTCGCCGAATTGCAGGCGCTCAGCGTAGGCGATCTGATCGTCCACACCGAACACGGCATCGGCAAATATCTCGGTCTCGAACCGATCGCGGTGGGCAAGTCCAAGCACGATTGCGTCCAGCTCGAATACAAGGGCGGCGACAAGCTGTTCATCCCGGTCGAGAATATCGACGTGCTCAGCCGCTATGGCTCGTCCGAGGAGGCGGTGCAGCTCGACCGGCTCGGCGGCGAAGCATGGCAAAAGCGCCGCGCGCGGCTGAAGGAGCGGATCCTCGAGATCGCCGGCGAACTGATGCAGGTCGCCGCCCAGCGTGCACTGAAGAAAGCCCCCGTGCTGGAGGTGGAGGACGGCCCCTACAACCAGTTCCTCGACCGATTCCCGTGGGAAGAAACCGACGACCAGGAACGCGCGATCGAGGATGTCCTTGGCGACCTCGAAAGCGGCAAGCCGATGGACCGGCTGGTCTGCGGCGATGTCGGGTTCGGCAAGACCGAGGTCGCACTGCGCGCCGCCTTCATCGCGGCAATGAACGGCCAGCAGGTCGCGGTGGTCGCGCCGACCACCCTGCTCGCGCGCCAGCATTTCGAGAATTTCGCTGCGCGCTTCAACGGCTTCCCGCTGAAGGTCGGCCGCCTGTCGCGGCTCGTTCCGGCGCGCGAGGTGAAGGAGACGCGCGCGGGGCTGGCCGATGGCCAGGTCGATATCGTGGTCGGCACGCATGCGATCCTGTCGAAGCAGACCAGCTTCAAGAACCTCGGACTAGTGATCGTCGACGAGGAACAGCGGTTCGGCGTCACGCATAAGGAAAAGCTCAAGCAATTGCGCGCCGATGTGCATATGCTCACGCTCACCGCCACGCCGATCCCGCGCACGCTGCAGATGGCGATGACCGGGCTGCGCGAACTGTCGACCATCCAGACCCCGCCGGTCGACCGCCTCGCGGTGCGCACCTATGTGATGGAATGGGACGACATGGTGATGCGCGAAGCCTTGCTGCGCGAACATCACCGCGGCGGACAAAGCTTCATCGTCGTGCCCCGGATTTCCGACATGGAAGCCATTTCCGACTGGCTCCACGAGCACGTGCCCGAGGTCAAATTCGTCGCCGCGCATGGGCAGATGGGCGCAGGCGAGATCGAGGAGCGGATGAGCGCCTTCTACGAGGGCAAATACGAAGTGCTGCTGGCGACCACCATCGTCGAAAGCGGGCTCGACCTGCCCAGCGCGAACACGATCATAATTCACCGCGCCGATATTTTCGGCCTCGCCCAGCTCTACCAGCTGCGCGGACGCGTGGGCCGTTCGAAGCTGCGCGCCTACGCCTATCTGACTTACGCCACCGACACGCAGTTGTCTGAAGTGGCTGAAAAGCGCCTCAAGGTGCTCGGCGATCTCGACAGTCTCGGCGCAGGCTTCCAGCTTTCCAGTCACGACCTCGATATTCGCGGTGCGGGCAATCTGCTTGGCGACGAGCAATCGGGCCATATCCGCGAGGTCGGGTTCGAACTCTACCAGTCGATGCTGGAGGATGCGATCCTTGCCGCCAAGGCGGGCGAACTGGGGCTGGAAGCCAAGCCCGAACGCGTCAGCCCGCAAATCACCGTCGATGCGCCGATCATGATCCCCGAGGATTACGTCCCCGACCTCGCGGTGCGCATGGCGCTTTATCGCCGTCTCAACGATGCGCAGGACAAGCCCGAAATCGACGCGCTGGCGGCTGAGATGATCGACCGCTTCGGCGATCTCCCCGCTGCCACCGCCAATCTCGTCAACCTGATCGAGATCAAGCACCAGGCGATCGAGGCCAATATCGCCAAGATCGATGTCGGGGCGCAGGGCACGCTGGTGACCTTCCACCAGGACGACTTCCCCGATCCAGTGGGCCTGCTCGCCTATGTCGACCGGCGCTGGTCATCAGCCGCGCATGGGGTTCGCCCGAAAGCCGCCTCAACGGCCTGATCCAGCTGACCAAGGGTCTGTCGGGTATCGTCAGGAAATCGCGCAAGCGCGAGAGCGCGGCGGCGTAGGTTCCGTCAGGTCAGGCTGAGGAACGCGCTTGCGCTCATCGGCTTGGCGCGCAGGAACCCCTGGTAATATTTGCAGCCTTCCTTGCGGACGAATTCGCGCTGCTCCTCGGTCTCGACGCCCTCCACCAGCACCTGCAGGTCGAGCGCCTCGGCCATCGCCATGATCGCGCGGATCACCGCCCGGTCGCGCTCGTCGTCCAACACGCCGTCGAGCATCGAGCGATCGAGCTTGAGAGAGTCGATCGGCAGGACCTTGAGATAGCGGAAGTTGCAAAAGCCTGCGCCGAAATCGTCCAGCGCGATGCAGATGCCGAACAGTTTCAACTGGTCGAGCACGCGGCTGACACGGTCGAGATCGGCGAGCAGCACCTGCTCGACGATTTCCAGCGTGATCCGTTCGAGCGGGAAGCCCGTCTTTTCCGCCATCTGCGCAAAATCGATGGCGAAATTCTCTGCCGCCAGATCTTGTGGGGTGATGTTGAGCGACAGCCGCAGGTGCTCGGGCCAGTGCAGCGCCTTTTCCAGTGCGCGCATCACGATATGGCGTGACAGGTGCGCCACATGGTCGGCCCGCTCGGCAACCTGGAACAGCGTCCCGCCGCCAATGCGCCCGATCACCGGATGGTCCCAGCGGGCCAGCGCCTCGGCCCCGATCAGCCGGTCGTTGTCGAGCGCGTATTGCGGCTGGAAGAGGATCTCGATCTCGTTGCGGTCGATTGCCGCGAGCAGATCCGCTTCCAGCTGCTGGTTCGAGCGGCCCGAGCGCGCGACATCGCCCGTCGACCAGTCGATCCGCCGCCGCGCGCTGTCGCGCATGCGGGCGGCGACCTCCGACAGGCGATCGAGCACGCTGTCGGGATCGTCGTTCTGGGTCACGCGCATCAGGGCGATGCGCGGCCACAGCCGCAGGCTCGCCCCGCCCTCGGGATTGGCGATCGGCATGGCGATGGCATCGGCCAGCGCCTCGGCCAGCCACTGCCAGCGTTCGCGGCTGCATTCCTGCCGCGCAACGAGGAGGAAATTGCCCCCGCCAAGGCGCGCCGCGGTCCAGGCGCTGCTGCTCTCGAGTTCGTCGCCCGCGAAATGCCGGATGCGCTGCGCCACTTCGACCAGCGCCCCGTCGCCCGCCGATTCCCCGAAGGCGACATTCACCGTATCGATCCGCCCGAGCGTGATCATCATCGCGTGCATGGGGCAGGCGATCGTGTCGCGGGGCCATTCAGCCAGCCAGCGCTCGATCGTCTCGCGCGCCTGGGACTGGTCCGCCAGGCCGGTTAGCGCATCGCGCGTGTCGCCGGTTGTGTCGCTGGGTATGCTGGCCATGTGACAGTCCTTATGAGGCCCGGGGGTAAGCGGTATCAGTTTTTGCAGTGTGTTGCCAAATGGGACGCGCGACCATAGGAAACCCGCGTGCCCGGCGAGCTCGTCCCGGCACGGGAGGATGCGAGGGGACCCATGTCCGAATTCAGCCGACTGGCCCTGCTCGTGTCCGACGCCCCGCGTGCGCAAGAAGCCGCCGACAAGGAATTCCGCGCGGTCGCCGATTGGGTGCCGCTCGAAGAAGCCGATGCGGTGGTCGTGCTCGGCGGCGACGGATTCATGCTCCAGACGCTGCATGCCATGCTCGACAGCGGCCGGATCATTCCGGCCTACGGGCTCAATCTCGGTACGGTCGGCTTCCTGATGAACCGCAACCGCAATCCCGAAACGCTGCTCAAGCGGATCGGGCGGGCCAAGCGCCACCATATCGCCCCGTTGCGGATGGAAGCGACCACGCAGGCTGGCGCGCAGCACACCTTCTGCGCCATCAACGAGGTCAGCCTGCTGCGCGAGACGCGCCAAACCGCCAAGCTCGAAGTGACCGTCGACGACAAGGTGCGGATCCCCGAACTGGTCTGCGATGGCGTGCTGCTCGCCACCCCC
>LWDU01032798.1_pt1 | contig 18375 bp, 16 predicted proteins | sample 727161 | NCBI WGS metagenome assembly LWDU01 (sample SAMN04566230, study PRJNA314399) | hydrothermal vent metagenome | isolation source: deep sea hydrothermal plume seawater | place: Mexico: Gulf of California, Guaymas Basin | collected 2004-07-11
TCATTTGGTAATTTGGTTTGTTCAATCATTATCACTTTGTTATCTTTCCATTCAACAGTTCTAAGTGAAGAATCTATAACGATATTTTCATCCATAAAATCAAAAACTTCTATCCATATTTAAAATAATTAGTTATTATCTAATTGAACTGTTATATCATCAAAAATATTATCTTGATTGTTGATTAACAAGGCCTCATTAGAAAAATTTGATTCTCAGGGAATGTATAAAGTATATGACATATGGCCAGAAATTGCTAAAGAAAGTTATTTCTCAGAATTATCTCAAATTGAATATAAAACATGTGATCATGTTGTTTTTGCAGGAATGGGTGGATCTGGCGCAATTGGAGATATATTTTCAGCAATTTTATCAAAAACAAGTACTCATGTTACTGTTGTAAAAGGATATCATCTTCCAAAAACAGTCACAAGTGATTCTCTTGTAGTTGTAACAAGTATTTCAGGAAACACAGTTGAAACCATTTCTATGCTTGAAAATGCCATTAAATTAAATTCTAAAATTATTGTTTTTTCTGATGGAGGAAAAATGGAAGAAATTTGTAAAAAAGAAAAAATCCCATATAGAAAAATAAAAAAATATCATTCGCCCAGAGGATCATTTACCTCATTTCTTTATGGAATGTTACACGTTCTAAAACCGATAATTGCAATTAAAGAAAAAGATGTAACAGAATCAATTAAAAAATTAGAAAATATTTCAAAAAAGATCAATTCAAAAGAAATTACAGATGAAAATCCTGCAATTAAAATAGCAAAATGGATTAGCAATACGCCAGTAATTTATTATCCATGGGGATTAGAACCAGTAGGAATAAGATTCAAGAATTCCCTTCAAGAAAACTCAAAAATTCAAGCAGTAATAGAAGATGTAATTGAATCATGCCACAATGGAATTGTAACGTGGGACAAACAAAATGATTTTCAACCAATTTTAATTAGAGGGCAAGATGATTTTGAAAAAACTAAAGAAAGATGGGAAATTTTAAAAGAATTTTTTAATAAACAAAAAATTGATTATAAAGAAATTGTAAGTGAAAATGGAAATATTCTTACAAAAATTATTTGTTTAATTTATCTTTTGGACTATGCCAGTATTTATCTTTCAGTAAAATTGGAAACGGATCCAACACCAGTAGAGGCTATTGATTTTATCAAAAAGAATCTTAAAGGAATTTAAATACTAAAGTTAACACAATATTTGAAATAAATTGGTAAAATTATTAATAAAAAATCAGAATAAGATTTCATTTGCTGTAAATATTTCAAAAATTTTAATCATATCGATAGTAGGGCTTTTTTTAATTGGATTTTTTTTCCCATTTTATGAATATCCAAATGATTCAAGAGGTTATGGAGTACACTCAATTCGATTATCAAATGGAGAATATGCATTCACAAATGAATTATTAGAATCAACTGGAAAATGGGAATTTGTTCCTGGTAGTCAAATCAAAACAGAGCATAATTCATCAGTTCCAGATTCAATGCCAGGAATTGCCTCTATGGGTGCGATAAGCTATCTCATAGGAGGTTATTTCGGCTTATTCTATTTGGGGCCAATTATTATGATTTCTATTTTAATAACATCAGAACGAATAGCCACAAAATGTTTTGGAAAATATGTAGGATTGTTAACATTAATTTTTCTTGTAACAAATGAATATGTTTTTCTGATAGGAAGAGGATTATTAACATCAAATTTTTTCATGTTATTTTTTCTATTGGGAATATTCTTTTTCATTAAATATTTTCAGTTAAAAAATAATAAACATCTTCTTTTAGCTTCAATATTTTTCACACTTCCAACATTTTTTAGATTAAATGGAATAATGTTAGTACCAGTAGAGTTAATTATTTTAGCAGGATATTTCATCATTCAAACAGCTAGAGAAAGAAAAAATAGTAAAAGTCATACAAAATTTACTTTTAAAAAAATTATTAATAAAAAAACAATTAAAATTTTAGGAATTGCTACAAGTCCATATATTGTATTTTTGATATTTTTTGCAAGTTTTAACTCATTTTATTTTGATGATCCAAGTATTTCGATTTATAATAGACCAGATATTCCAGGGAAAGATCAATCAGTTACAAAATTAGGAAATTTCTTTAAAGTGGATTTAGATCGTATTGAACATTATTTTAATCATTTTATGCCGTATCCACTAAATAGAATTAATGGGTTAGTGAATGATTACGATTTAGTTTCACAGCAAGTAAATGATCCATTTGGTAATAAAATTTTACAAATAGTGAGTGATGAAAGTAAAAAGATTGGAGGTTTTCATTTAGGAATAATTAGTTTTATTATTTTATTAATTGGAATAATAGTTTCAATTTATTATAAAAAAGTTGATAAAGAAATTATTATTTTTAGTGCATTTATTATTTCAGTAATAGTATTTTATTCAACTTTACTTTTATCATGGAATCGTCAAGGTTCAGGTAGAGACGTACTTCCAGTAATGCCATTGTTTTATATGATGTTAAGTTATTTAATCATCAAAATTATTCAAGCAGATACAAAAAATAAATTAAAAAATAATTTTCATCATATTAAAAAATTCATTAAAATTATTTTGATTGTATCTTTAATAATTTTCATACCTATTTCATTTTTTTATGCAGATTATTCTCAAATAATTAAAAAAGATGGATTAAATTTTAAAGATCCATTTATTCTTGCAGAAGAATTTCCAATTAGTATAATAGAGGAAGTTCCTAAAAATGGCATTTTATTAACTCATTATCACGTTCACTCAGCATTATTTGAAAAAATTACAGTATTTCATGCAACAGCGCTAGGACAAAGTGTTAATGATCCTAAATATCAAGAAATGATATTTAAGCATCCAGTATTAGAATCAGAGCGAGATTTTCAGATAGAATTAACTACAGAAAATTCATTTATTTTAAAAAATTATTCAGATAATTTTTGTGCGTTAATAATTGATGAATCAGGGACTAAAGAAAGTGATCCAGTTTGCTTAGAAGAATGGAAACAAACAATGCATTGGCTATTATAATATAGGTAATGAAATGAACGATAATAAAAAAGTTGAAAAAATAAAGTCATCTACATCTTTTCAGCATAAATTTTGGCAAAAAGAATCAACAACACGTAATTTTGATCATCCCGTAATAGATTTTTTTGCAAGACAAAGAACAGAATTTGTTAAAAAATATATTCCAATAAATGAAGTGAATAATATTCTTGATGTTGGTTCTGGTAGAGGATACAGTGGAATCCATCTTCCAAAAAGAAGTTTAATTACAGCAACCGATTTTTCATTTACTCAACTAAAAAAAAATCCAATGAAAAATAAAATAGTTTCAACATCACAAGAATTACCATTTAAAAATAAAAGTTTCACATTAGTTAACGAATGGGAATTATTACACCATTTACCAGATCCAAAAAAAACAGTTGAAGAAATGAGTAGAATTGCTAAAAAATATTTAGTACTGTTTGAACCCAATAGACAAAATCCAGGTCAATTCTGTTTTAGCATTATTAAAAAAGAAGAGAGAAATGTATTACAACATCATAAAAAAATGATGTATAAGTTAGTTGAAGATATTGATTTTAAAATTTTAACTTGTGAAACAGTTGGATGGGTTTTTCCAAATAGAATGCCAAAAATTGTTTTACCGTTAGCAAAAAAATTACCTTTTAAATTACCAATAATTGGTTTATCTAATGTTTTAATTTGTAAAAGAAACGAATAGTAATTGCTATTATTAAAAAAATTAATTTTTTGATAACATAAATTTTAAAGTGATAAATCCAATGAAAAGAGGAAACCAGAAAGTAAGTATTCTAATTAAAAAGACCAATAATGATGCAGTAGTAAAATCAATTCCATTTTTTAAGAGTAATCCCAACATGCCTCCTTCTGTAATTATAATTCCTCCAGGAACAAATGATAATAATCCGATTATTTGGCTTGTAAAGTAAATTTGGCTAGTATTAAAAATATCAATATTCAAATTAAAAAGATCAAAAACAAGATAAACAGCAGTAAGAGGAACAAGTTTTGTTAAAAATGAAATTAATAATAGCTGAATAGTATTTTTAGGAAGAATAAGTTTTTGTGTACTTTCTTTAAATTCTTCAGCATCAATAGTAAATTTTTTTAAAATTTTAGTTTTAATCAAAATTTTATTAAAAATAGATAAACCAAATGAATTTTTAAAAATTAAAAAAATAGAAATAGATAGAAATAGACTTATGCAAAAAACTATTTGAGTTTCAATTATATTATTCCAATATAATAAAATTCCAATTATACTTGTTAAACAAACAATATCCAACCATCTTTCATAAATTAAAATTGGAGTTGTACTTGAAATCGAATATCCAGTTTTTCTTTTTAATATGTAAGAGCGTATTACAGAACCTACACCACCAGGTGTTATAATCATAGCAATTCCAGCCGTATGAATTAGAAAACAGTCTTTGTAATTCAAATTTATGCCTAATTTATTTAATAACACTTGATGTCTCCAACCATAAATCAATAAAGTAAGAACAGATAATGACAAAATTGCAATATATCTATCAAATGGAATTTGATTTAGTAAAATAAATATTTTATCAGTATCAGATATGAAAAGAAGAAGAACATAAAAAAAAATTCCAGTTATTAGAATGTAGATTCCTTTGTTAATTGAAATATTTTTAAAAACCATAGGTAATTTTCAAGAAATTTATTCATAGTTATATTCTGTAGGTTAATTTAATTGATTTAGTAATTAGGATAAATAATTAGATAGTCAAAGTAATTGTTTTTCATATTCAATATATTCAATTAAACCCTGTTCTAAAGAATATTCTGGAATATAAGAAAAATCAGTTTTTGCTTTTTCAATTGAGGAATAAGCAAATTTTGATTCTCCTGGCCTAGAAGAAACAAATATTTTAGTAAATTTTTTATTTAAAAGAAATTCAATTTTAGAAATTAAATAATTTACAGTAGTATTTTTTCCAGTTGCTATATTAAAAATACCATCATTATTTTTGGATAATGCTAAAAAGCATGCTCTAGCCACATCTTTAACAAAAACAAAATCACGTTCTTGTTCACCATCACCATAAATTGTTATAGATTCATTTCTAAGAATGGAACGTACAAATTTTGGAATTACATTTGCATAAGGACCAAATGATTTTCTTGGGCCAAAAACGTTGGAAAATCTCAAAATTGAACAAGAAATATCAAAAGTATTTTTATAAGTAATACAATATTGTTCAGATGCAATTTTTGATGCAGCATAGGGCGATATTGGATTTGTATTCATTTGTTCTTTGAATGGAGGAGATTGATTACCATAGACAGCTCCAGTAGACGCAAAAACAAATTTTGGGATTTTTTTGTTACGACAAATTTGTAATAAATTGAGTGTTCCTATAACATTAATTTCAGTAAATTCTTTTGGTTTTTCAAGAGATTCTATAACACCTGTTGAACCTGCAAAATGAATTACAGCATCAGCATTATCAATTATAGAGTTAAGTGCATCAAAATTTTGTATATCTTCAACAAATAATTTAATTTTATCTGATTTTATTGAAGATTCAATATTTTCTTTTTTCCCTGTAGAAAGATTATCAATAATAATAATTTCATGTCCCAGATTATGGACATAGTCAACAAAATGGCTACCAATGAAACCGCATCCACCAGTAACAACTAATTTCATGGTTGAGTGATAATAATGAATTGTTTTAAACCTTGTTACGTAACCAGGTTATCAAAATTACTCTAAAAAGACCAAATGCAAACCTCAATCTAGGTTTCTTAGTCTGACCTGCAATTCTTGATTTAATTGTAGTGGGGATATTTTGAATTTTAAATCCCTTGAGAGTTGTTTCGATTAGAATTTCAGGCGCACTAAAATTTTTTTCTTTTAATTGGATTTTTGATAATATTAATGGGGAGAAAGCACGTAATCCATTTGTACAGTCAGATATGTTAGATTTACATAAAAAATTAATTAAATTTGTGAAGAAATGAATTCCAATTAATCTTTCAGTATTAGCATATTCTTGAGAACCAATAAATCTTGAGCCAACAGTCATATCACAATCTTTACTTATTATAGGTTTGATTAAATTCTCCAAATCTTTAATGTCATGTTGACCATCAGCATCGAATGTTACTATGACTTTTGGTGAATGTTTAGAAACAAAATTTAATCCTGTCAATATAGCAGAGCCTTGACCTAAATTTGATTCATGTTTTAAACAATATGCATTATGTGAAATAGCAATTTTATAAGTTTCATCAGATGAACCATCATCTATTACAATTTTAGAAATTTTTATATCTAAAATAGAATCAGGAATATTTTCTAAAACTTGTGGAAGAGAATTTACTTCGTTATATGCAGGAATAATCAATGAAACGCTATCATTGATTTTATTTGTACTTTGTTGAAAATTAGAAATAGCAATTTCACTAATAACACGATTAAAATCTAAATAGAGATTTTTATTTTTAGAAATTTGGGCATAAAGAGAATATAACAGTACAATTATTGTGAGAATTAGTAAAAATTGTGATCTATTTTCTAAACCAGTTAATAATAAAATATCATCCAAAATTCTGGGCTCTATTGAAATAATAATTACAGTAGACCAAAAAATTACAAATATACCAAATAATTGGTTTCCAATTTTTGAATCAAATTTACGTTTAGAAATAATAGTAATTAAAATAATTGAAATAATTATTAAAACAAGTCTAGGAATAACATAATCTTCAACCATTTTCTACCAATGTTTTATTCTAAACAAGTATCTATTTGAATTCTATCTTTGCCATTTTAAAAATTTTATAATTGAATCCTTTTTTTCATTTATTCTATCTTTATATGTAATTAAATCATCAAGCATCATATCAATTTCATCATCAATTAATCGTGTAGGCTTAAAACCAAGTTCTTTGAGTATGTTATGATCAGCTTTATAGTAATGATTTTCTTTTTCAAGTCTAGGATTTTCAAATTTTTGAATTTGAACATTTAGGTCCTTTTTATTACCAGCAGTCTGAATTTTTTGTGCCAACTCAGCAACATTGTATTGTTCATCAAATTGATTTACAACTCTATACTCATTTTCTTCAGCAGGTTTATCTAATAAAATGGAGATACATTGAATTGAATCAACTAATGCCAGAACACCTCTTGTTTGACCTCCAGCACCATAAATTGATAATGGATGACCAATTACTGCTTGTGAACAAAATCGATTAATTACAGTCCCAAATGATTCATCAAAATCAAATCTTGTGTGATCTTTTTTATCAATTATTTCATTAGTTCTTGTTCCATAAACAATTCCTTGCATAATATCAGTTGAACGTAAACCCCATAATTTACAAGCAAACATGATATTATTACTATCATGAACTTTAGTCCAATGATACCAACTCCCCGCTTGTCTAGGATATGGTATCATTGCTTTCTTACCACGAAATTCAATTTCAAAAAATCCTTCAGCAATCTCAAGACCTGCCTCATATCCATATTCACCCATAGTTCCTAATTTTACAAGATGTGCATTTGGGGCATAATTTTTTATTGCAAAAAGAAGATTTAATGTTCCCATGACATTATTTTGTTGAGTGTAAATAGTATGATCTTGATCAATCATACTATAAGGTGCAGATGGTTGCTCAGCTAAGTGTACAATTGCATCTGGTTGAAATTTTTTCATAACATCATTTGTAAATTGTGAATTAACTAAATCACCTTCAAAGAAACTAATTTTATCTCCATACTTTTCTTGAAGATATTTTATCCTCACATCCATTGATTCTATAGGGATTGCAGACCAAGACCCCATTTCTTCAACATTTTTTCTTCTAGAAAAATTATCTATTCCACAGACTTCATTTCCCAATGATAGTTGATGTAGGGCTAACGCCCAACCAATATAACCATCAATTCCTGGAATTAGGATTTTCACATATTAAGTCAGAATTAATGAATATAAAAATCGTATATATAATCAATTTTTTTATTTTTATTAAATCAAGATATTAGTATTTTATTAGATAAGAAATAATTTAAGAGGCTTAAAGATATTAAAGAAAAAGATAGATGGAAAAAAAATACTCAATAAACGAGAGAAAAAGATTAGAATTAATTTTTACATCAAAATCCAATGTGTTAAAATTTCTAGAATCTAAAATAAAATTTTCAAAAATTGAAAAAATATATAATTTTAATGTTCAAGAATGGAATAAAAATGAAGATGAAGTAATTAAAGAAATTTATAAAAATTTTAAAGGTAAGAAAATAATAGTAAGAAGCTCAGCTCAAGGTGAAGATTCACTTGAAAAATCAGAAGCTGGAAATTATGATAGCATATTAAACATAAATTCCAAATCAACAATAAATGTTAAGAATGCTATTGAAAAAGTTATTAAATCATATGAAATAAAAAATAATTTAAATCCCAATAATCAAATTCTTATTCAAACTCAAACACAAAATATTAGATTAAGTGGTGTCATAATGACACAAACAGAAAATATTAGAGCTCCATACTATGTAATAAACTATGAAGAAGGACCATCATCAATAGGGGTAACGAGTGGGAAAATAGGAAATACAATAAAAATATTCAAAGAAATAAAATTAAAAAATCTTCAAAAAAATTGGAAATTATTAATAAAATCAGTTAAAGAAATTGAAAAAATATGTGAAAGTGATTCTTTGGATATAGAATTTGCCATTACAAAAAATCAAGAAGTTATTTTATTTCAAGTTAGGCCATTAATTTTAAATCATAAACCACAAATTCCAAATTTAAACAATTTAGTAAAAAATAAAATTATTGAAAGTAGAAAAAAATATTCAAAAATTAGAAAAAAAATAAAGATTCATGGAAAATCTAAGATTTTTTCTGATATGACAGATTGGAATCCAGCTGAAATAATTGGTAATTCCCCTAATGAATTAGATTATTCGCTTTATGATTTTCTCATAATGAAAGATGCTTGGAATATTGGAAGATCTGGAATCGGATATCACGATATACATCCTCAAAATTTGATGATCAAATTTGGAAATAAGCCATATGTCGATGTGAGAGCAAGTTTTAATTCTTTGATTCCAAAAAAAATCAATAAAAAATTAAAAATAAAATTAGTGAATTATTATTTAGAAAATTTATCTACAAATCCACATTTACACGATAAAGTTGAATTTGAAATTCTATTCACATGCTATGACTTTATGTTAGATAGACGAATGAGGAAATTAAAAGAATTTGGATTTAATAAGAATGAAATTGATGAAATAAAGAATACATTAATAGATTTTACAAATGAAATAATTCAAAAGTTTTCAAAAATATCTAAAGAAAATAAGATATCAATTGAACGAATGTCCCAGAATAGAAATAAAATTAGCATTGATTTGAAAAACAAAAAAAATGATTATAAAAATTATTTATTTGCTGCAGAAGAATTATTAAAAGATTGTAAAAAATTTGGAACGATTCCATTTTCTACAATGGCAAGAATTGCTTTCATAGGTTCTATATTAATAAAAAGTCTAGTTTATGAATTCTGTATCCACTCCAGTTACAAAATTTCAGGAGGATTTAGAAGCATATACTACAAAGAAATTACTCAAAAAAGATTTTTTAAATAAATATGGTCATTTACGACCTGGCACATATGATCTATTGGCACATAGATATGATCAGAGTGATATATTATTAGAAAATATTTCATTTACAAAATCAAAAAAAAGAGATATAAAAATAAATGAAAAAAATAATTTGGAGCGAGAATTAGCTAAAAGTCATTTGGATTTTCAGGAACAAAATTTCTTAAGTTTTGTAAAAAATGCATTAAGTCAAAGAGAGGAGTTAAAATTTGAATTTACACACAACCTTAGTGATGCATTAGAGTTAATTGCAGATTCTGGAAAAAGTTTAGGTTTTACACGAGAAGAAATGGTAAATTTAGATATTAAAACAATTTTAAATTCATATAAAAAATTAAACAAAACAGAACTAACTAAATTTTGGAAGGGAAAAATATTGGAAAATAAAAAGAAGAAATCTATAAATAATTATTTAGTACTACCATCAATAATTTTTTCAAAAAAAGATTTTGAAATTATTCAATATCACATTACAAAACCAAATTTTATAACATCAAAATCAATTACTACAGAAATTTTGAATCTTAATGAACAAAAAGAATTTCCAGATCTAGAAAATAAAATTATTTTAATAGAAAATGCAGATCCTGGATTTGATTGGATATTTAGTAAAAATCCTTCAGGACTGATAACAAAATATGGTGGAGTAGCATCACATATGGCTATAAGATGTGCTGAAGTGGGATTGCCTGCGGCTATAGGATGCGGTGAAATAATTTTTAACCATCTGATTAATTCATACAAAATTTTACTTGATTGTAAAAATGAACAAATAACAATTTTAGAAAATACTGAATCTAATGAGTACATTGAAGAACGTAAAATATTAAAATCATTAGGATACATAAAATAATTTAATGATGTATAAAAATAGATTTTTTGGATATATCTTAATAAGTAAAAAATTAATGATAAATATTGTCTGAATCAAAACAACGAATTGCTATATCGCTAAGAATAGTATCTTCTGAAAATTATAAAGAAGGTAGAGATGCAATTAGTCATGATTGGATATCATTTTTAGAAAAAATTGATGTATGTCCAATATTGGTCCCTAATTTCCTTTTAGACACTAAATTGTTTTTAGAAAATTTAAAAATTGATGGTATTATTCTGTCAGGTGGAGATAACATTGGTGATAATGTACGAAGAGACAAAACTGAAAAGGAATTAATCGAATTTGGTATAAATAAAAAAATTCCAATTTTTGGAGTATGTAGAGGAATGCAAGTGATTAATCAATATTTTGGTGGATCGGTTAAAACTCTAAAGAATAGAAAACATGTAGGTCAATCTCACTTGATCAATATTATTCATAAGAAATTTGATTTTTTAAACAAGAATAATCTCAAAGTTAATTCTTTTCATAATAATATAATTAAAAAGGAGAATCTTGGAAAAGATCTCCAATCATTTGCAATAGTTAACGAAGATGAAACTATTGAAGGGTTTCTTCATAAAGATCTTCCAATAACAGGTGTAATGTGGCATCCTGAAAGAGAACATAGTTTAGAAAATTTATCTATGCTTAATCAAATTTTTAAAAAGTCTACATTTTGGATTAAATAAATTGAAAGCAATAATTCTAGCTGCGGGTGAGGGTAAAAGACTTCGTCCATTAACTGAAAATATTCCAAAATGTATGGTAAAATTATTTGATAAAAGCATATTGGAAACTCAGATAGATATATTTCATAAATGTGGCATTACAGATATTTCTGTTGTAACAGGTTACAAAAATGAATTAATTAAATTTCCAAATATAACATATTTCAAAAATGAGAATTATTCTAATACAAATATGGTTGAAACGTTGTTCTGTGCTAAAGAAAAATTAGATGGAGAAGTGATAATATCATATGGAGATATAATTTTTGAAAGTAAGGTTTTACAGGAAATTATGAATTCTAAAGAAGATTATTCTATTATTGTCGATGACAGTTGGGAAAAATATTGGAGACTTAGATTTGATGATCCGCTGAATGATGCAGAGACATTAATTTTAGATAACGAAAATTACATTACTGAAATTGGTCAAAAGCCTACAAATTTAGAAGAAATTCAAAGTCAATACATTGGATTAATTAAATTTCAAAATGATGCAATAGATTTTGTTCTTAATTGTTATGAAAGAATGAAAAAAAAATCATTATCAGGCAAAAATCCTCTTAACCCAAAAATTCCCTTTGAAAAATCGTACATGACGGATTTTCTACAATGTTTGATTAAAGAAAATCGTAAAATTAAAGCAATTCCAATTAATAACGGATGGTTGGAAATGGATTCAATGAGAGATTATAATATCTACAAAAAGAAAATTGAAGATAATTCTATTAAAGAATTCATTAACTATGCTTAATCTCATATCTTAAATGTAGAATTAAAATAGTATAGATTAATAAAAAATTAAAATAATAGACTGGTATGGATTTAGATAAAAATTATAACATCATACTCATCAATATTGATGGATTTAGAAAAGATAAGATTGATCTTTGTCCTACTTTAAAATCAATTAAAGACGAATCATATTTTTTTAGTAATATGTTTACTGTTGCCCCATATACATTTGCATCATTACATGCAGTTTTTTCAAGTATGTATCCATCACGAAATGGAGTTAATGCATATTACAATATTTTTAAATTTAAAAAAAATGAAATTACAACTCTTTCAGAATTACTAAAAGAAAATGGATATTATACATCATGTGATATCATCAGTAAATCAGTTTTACCTAACAAGGGATTTGATGAATGGAATCTGTTCGATGAAAAAACAGTAGATTTTCAATCCAGACATAAAGAATTGATTCAGAAATTATCAAAAAATAAAAAGTTTTTTTTATTTTTACATTTTACTGAAACACATAAATATCTTATAAGAGAAATCGTACAAAAATACAAACAAGAAGAAAATGATGATGAATTTTTTTCATCACAAAATGAAAATAATGAAAGATACAATTCCTATTTACCATCATGTGATGATTATGTTTCAACAATAATGAAAACTATTGAAGATTGTGGTATTTCTGAAAAAACAATTGTAATATTTTTTGCAGATCATGGAACTAGTATTGGAGAGAAAAAGGGGGAAAAGTTTTACGGAGTGTATACGTATGACTATACAATTAATGTTTTTAGTATTCTTAAAATTCCAAAACATACTCATAAAACTATCAAAAATCAATGCTCCACGCTGGATATTTTCCCCACTATAGCAGAACTAGCAGGCATAAAACTAGACAATAAGTTTGATAAAATTCAAGGAAAAAGTCTCATTCCATTAATTGATAATAGAGAGAAAGAAGAACGAGAGGTATTTGTAGAAACAGGAGGCATTTATGGACCATGGCCATCAGCAAAAAAACATAATGTATTTTGTGTTCGAAGTCAACAGAAAAAATTGATTTATAATGATACACCAGAAACTTGGGAATTTTATAAAATAAATGAAGACCCAAATGAAATGAATAATATTTATGACGAGAAATTAGAAGATGTAAAAAAATTAAAAAAGAAAATGATGTTTTATTTTAATGAAAATAAAATTAGTACAAAGTTAACTCCAAAATTTTAGTTATCTATTGAAAGTGATTTTTAATAGATTTAAAACTTAATAATTCTTCAGACATTATTTCAGAAATTTTTTCATTTCCAAATTTTGAATAATGACCACCGTATTCATTATCATCTGAATAATATTCATCCAAATTTGATACTTGTAAAAGATGATTCATAATATCAATAAAAATTAAATTTTCCTTTTTTGATAATGAATTTATAAAATCTTTATAAAAATGAAAATTATTTTTTATATAAATAATATCATCTTTTTGAGGAAGAAAAACAAACACGGGGATAAATTTTTCTTGTACTGAATAAGATATAAAATCTTGAATAATCTGATCTAAGAGTTTTGTTGCATCCTGATTTTTATAAAGTTTTATTCTCCATTTAAGATTTATTTTCATTATTATTTTCATTGGATTCCAATCAATTCTTGATGTATCATATTTTACACACTGTAAAAATTCAATTATTGTAATCCATAAAATAATAGGAATATTTCTTCGCATATTCTTTAAAATAGATAAAATGTATGGGAAATGTAGTTGTTCTTTTTTGAATTTTTGTTCATAAAAAAAATCATTTTTTTGGATTTCTTTTAGATATTTTGTATAATTAAAAAATTTTGATTTATCATTGATTAAATTTTCAATCAAAATTAGTTTATTTTCTTTGATCATAAATCTAGGTTTGAATGCAAATGTATTTCCATATTCATAATAGTGCTTCCATATACTTAATATTCGACTAATTGTGTCAGGAACAACTCCCAAAATTACAATTTTAGTTCTATTTTTTGAAAAATCTCGTTTAAGTCTTAATAAACTTTGATCAATCCCATGATTCCCTACGCCAAAATTTAGAACATTGGTTATTAATTTTTTTGAGAGAAAATGTTCCCAAGTTTGGTCATCATTAACTTGTCGAGCAAATGTAAACGAATCACCATAACATGAAATTAATGATTTAGTTTTTTCAAAGTCAGGATTAGTTCTTGAACCAGTTGAATTGATCGTCCAAGTACTCTTTGTACTTTTACTAATTTCACTACCGGATGTATTAGGTTTTCTAATCCAACCTAGTTCTGGATCAAATCCAATAGGAATAAATTTTTCTAATCCTTCTTTAGAAAGTTGTGGATATTCATCTTTTTTGGTGATTAGCCAAGGAAAATGATTTCTTATAAAATTTACCCATACAAATAACAATATTTCCATTAAAGATAAAAAGGATATTACTACAATTAGTACGATCCAAATATCCATTGTTATTATTTGATTCATTTAGTGTAATGTAACAATTGTGATTTTTCAAATATAGCCTAATTTTTTCAATTCATTTTCAACATCTTTTGTCTCTTCTACAGTCATTGATTGTTCTTCAAAATTAGATTGAAGTTCTTCTCTTATTTTAGATAGCAGTGATTCCATATTTTTTACAACGTCCTGACAAGTATTAACTAAATTATTTTCTTCTAAAGGATCATTTTTTAAATTGTATAGATGAATTTTTTTGTCGGGATTAGTAAGTGCACGAAAATATTTGTAATTACCAGTTCTTATTCCAATACATGGAATAGGAGATTTAGTATCAGTTGCAAATATAGTATTTTCTAGATATGCTGGTTCTTCCTCTAGTTTTTGTTTGTTAAGTAAAGGAACTAAGCTTCTACCATTAGTTTGGTGCCTATAATTTGGTAAATTAATCAATTCTTCTAGAGTTGGAAAAATATCAATATTTCTAATCATATCAGGAATAATACCCGTATTTGGGATATTGAAACCAGAAATGAGAAAAGGAACATGAAGTACATCATCAAAAAGGAATCTTTCTGGGGCTGTTCTAGTATCTATGGATCTCTTTTCAAGCGATGATTTAGCAGAAGCCAGTTGAATTTTTCTTGTTGTTTCTCTTTTTTTGGTTGCTAAGAAATCATATGTTGAGTCAGGTATTTTTCCACGAATTTTTGATTTGATTTTTTTTGACAGTGAATTTTTTTCACCATCATCTATAGAAAGAATATAATCTCCATGATCTGCAGTTAAAATAATAATTGTGTTTTTTAAATTAATTTTTTTTATTAGTTTTCCTAACCATACATCAATATTTTCAACAACTAGATCATAGCGTTCACTATATTTTTTATGTTTAAATTTATCTGGAACACGAATTGGGATGTGAAGATCTTCAAGGTGAATGAAATAAAACCAAGGTTCTTTTAGAATTCCTGATTCAAATCTATCAAGAATTTCTTTATCTAGACCATCAAACAAATTAGTTTTTGTTCTATCGTATTCTTGAACATTATTTTCAAATAATGCAGAAAATCCCATTTTTGTTGACCATTGATCCATTATAGCATAAGTTTGATAACCATTATTTTGCAAAAGTGTAATGTAATTAGGAACTTTTGAAAAAATTTTGTGGTAAGTCATTCCTGAAACTCCCGCATTGATTGGGAATAAGCCGGTAAAAATACTTCCATACCCAGTTATAGTATAATCAGAAGAGCTTATTGCCTGTTGAAAATACACACCATCTTGAATTAAAGAATCAATATTAGGAGTATTTGTCGTTTTATTTTTTCCATAGCATCGATCACTTCTCATCGAATCAACTAAAATAAATAGAATGTTTGGTTTTGACATAATCACTCAAACTTATTTTTAAAAATTATTGAAATTGAATTAGTATCTTTAAAAAAATCATGTAGTATATTTTTCATTTTTATCATCATTTTTAATAATAAGCAATCAATCATATTTGAAAAAATTAATCATATTGGTGATCATTAAAATCTTGATGATCAATCCAATCATTTCTTGCAGGTTCTTTAGAACGTCCCAACATAAGATAGATCATATCTCTTGTATGACCTAAAGCTGGAATACCAGCTCTGTGAAGACAAAGAGTTGGATTACCAATCACTACAGTTCCAATTGGTCCAGTGTGTTTTACAAGATATTTTGAATCATATAATATGTCATCACTTAAATCATAATCGTCTCTTGTTTGAAAACCCATTTTCATTAACTCTTTTGTTCTTGAACGTGTTACAAGGTGTAAAGGGCCATCTTCATCAGTTACATCTGAAAGAAGAATAAAGACTTTCCAATAACTATCAGTATCTCTATTATCACAATGCCAATGATCAGAATAAAATTCTCGTTTTGTTAAGATATCAGATGGAATATGATAATTTCTAGAACCTTGAATTCGTTTAATTTGAAAATGTCCACCAAAATAATCACTCATGATATTTTTTATCTGATCAGTTAATAATTTAGAGAATTCTGGAATTGGGCATGGATCATTTAACAATTGTCGATTATACACATTGCCCTCATGACTAATCCTTGCATATGAATATTCATCATCTTCAATCATTTTATCATATTTTTCTTTAATTTTATTCAAATATGCATCATCATAGATTTTTCCTAATTTTAAAAATCCATTATCTCTTAATGAATTTGCTTCTTCAGTTTTGTGTGTTTTACCAACCTTTTGTAATTGTCCAGAAAAATTATTTTTAAATCCAGAAGTATTACCAAATAAGGATTTTCCTGTAGAATAATCAATTCTATGATACACGTGTTTTATTTTTTTATTTAGAAAACCACACATAATGAATAATAGAATATTTATTTATAAAAAGATAATTGATGGACAAATTTATCAAATATGATAAATTGCTACAGTTTTAGAGCATATTTTAGTTTAATACCTTCTAAGATCTAAATAATAGATAATTATAAGGAAATTACACCTAATTTTTAATTTAGATTCAAAATAAGAAATAGAGGTTATTTAGTAATTATTACCCAAACCCAATTAAAAATAATGTTATCAACTATTTGTTTATCACCTAAAATTCGAGTTCCTTTTTCTAAATCATTATTTTTACCATTTTCAAATTCTTCTTGAACATTTTGAGAATTAAATTCATCTTGAACATACTCTGTTTTCCATCCAAGTTTTTTAATAAAATCATCGAAGTATTTTCTATTCCAAGTATTCAAATACCAAAATTCATTTGGATTTCCTAATTCATCATGATCATCTACAATTGGTGCTTTAACAATTGTAGTATAATCTGAAAGAAGAGTTCTAATAATACAACATTTTTTTGTTGAATTTAATAAATTTGTTACCGGGATTCGGAAATCTGGAAGATGTAATAAAACATTACAGCAATAAACAATATCAAATTTTTCTTCAGTAAAAAGGGGTTTATGAATATCTTTTACTTCAAAATTAGCATGAGTATCAGAAGAAAATGCTTTTTGTGCTTCGTTAATATAATATTCATATGCATCAACCCCAGTGTAATCTAAGCTAGGAAATTTTCTTCTTAATCCAAGAAGATAATGACCTACATTACAGCCTACATCTAATACATTCATTTTAGGTTCATATATTTTTGAAATTATTTCAACAAGTTGTTTAGTACTTTCCATTTCCGAAAGTTCTCCTTGTAATCTTTTAACATTATGTTTACTCTCTAATTCAGGTTTTGTACCCCAAATTTGCCATTTTTCAAACACATGACAAATTTTGAATTACGTCTATTAACACTTTCTTTTAAAATAGACATGAAATTTGTTAAAAAATATTGTTTTTATAGAAATGAAAAATATGTAATTATTACAAAAAAATTTTCTTCATTTTGGCAGGAATGCCAGCCCATAATTGATTTTCAGGAACATCATCAGTCACAAAAGAATATGCAGCAACTATGGAATTTTGTCCAATAGTAACATTCGGCATAATAGTACTATGAGTACCAATTTTACAATTTTTTTTCAAAATGACTAAACCTTGTTTTTTATCAATAGTAGAATCAGAATAAATTGAACAATGAGAACCGATTTGAACATCATTTTCAATTTCAACACCATATTTACAATTCACATACGAAAATTCACCAATATCGATATTCTTTCCTAATTTTAGATTTTCAGGATATTGAACTACATAGTTATATTTTGTAATTTTTCCATGCTCAATTATAGGTTCTTTCCAATTTTTTTCCATTTCTCAATATGTAATTTGTTTTTGGATTAATTCCTTGTTTAGATTAGTTTTTTCAAGAA
>LWDU01041810.1_pt1 | contig 18374 bp, 19 predicted proteins | sample 727161 | NCBI WGS metagenome assembly LWDU01 (sample SAMN04566230, study PRJNA314399) | hydrothermal vent metagenome | isolation source: deep sea hydrothermal plume seawater | place: Mexico: Gulf of California, Guaymas Basin | collected 2004-07-11
AATGGGTCAATAACACCGCGGTCTCTTCATCGACACCATACTGTTCTTTAAAGCGCAATTTCTTAGCATCCGGTAATTCCGGCAGTTCGCCGCGCGCTTGTTCTATCAATGCTTCCGTAATAACTACAGGTAATAAATCAGGGTCTGGAAAATAACGATAATCGTTGGCTTCTTCCTTACTCCGCATAGAGCGGGTTTCATCTAAATCAGAATCATACAGCCGCGTTTCTTGCACCACACTCAATCCCGATTCAATCCGGTCAATCTGGCGCTCTACTTCATGATTGATAGCTTTCTCGACAAAGCGAAAAGAATTTAAGTTCTTAACCTCCGCCCGGGTACCAAATTCCACCTGCCCTTTAGGGCGCACGGAAACATTCGCATCACAACGAAACGACCCTTCCTGCATATTGCCATCACAAATACCTAAGTAACGCACCAGCGTATGTAACTTTTTCATATAGGCAACGGCTTCTTTAGCTGAACGCATATCCGGCTCTGACACAATTTCCAATAACGGTGTCCCCGCCCGGTTTAAATCTATCCCCGACAAGCCCTGAAAATCCTCATGCAATGATTTACCGGCATCTTCTTCCAAATGCGCCCGGGTCACACCGATGCGTTTAATCTCGCCCTCGACTTCAATATCCAACACCCCTTGACCGACGATCGGTAACTCAAATTGACTAATCTGGTAGCCTTTCGGCAAATCAGGGTAAAAATAATTTTTCCTCGAGAAAACCGAATAAGGCGCTATTTCCGCACCGATCGCCACACCAAACCGCAGCGCTAAATGCATCGCTTGTTCATTTAACACCGGCAAAACGCCGGGCAATCCTAAATCAACCGCACATGCCTGGGTATTTGGCTCAGCGCCATAGGCGGTCGATGCGCCCGAAAATATTTTCGATTTTGTTGTAAGTTGGGCATGAATCTCTAACCCAATGACTGTTTCCCATTCCATTTAAATGCCTCTGTAACACTGACCATTTTTATCTACATACACTCTTGAAAAGAGTGACCTCAAAACTACTGCTTTTGGTGCCAATCGGTTTCCTGCTGGTAACGGTGGGCCACATTGAGTAACCGCGCCTCATCAAAATAATTACCAATGATTTGTAAGCCAACCGGTTTCTGATCTACAAATCCTGCCGGAATCGAAAGCGCCGGCAGCCCGGCTAAATTAACCGCAATGGTATACATATCAGACAAATACATTTCAATGGGGTCGCCTGTTTTTTCACCCAAGCCAAAAGCCGGCGTCGGTGTCACAGGCCCCATTAACACATCAACCTCTGACAATACTTTTTTGAAATCATCACTGATCAAACGACGAATTTTCTGCGCTTGAAGATAATAAGCATCGTAATAACCGGTCGATAAGGCATAGGTGCCGATCAATATTCTACGTTTAACCTCTGCGCCAAATCCTTCCCCGCGAGAACGAATATATAGATCGTTTAAATCTTCAGGTGCTTCACAACGATGCCCGTACCGAACCCCGTCAAAACGCGATAAGTTAGCAGAACACTCTGCCGGTGCGATAATATAATAAGCCGGAATAGCCTCAGCCCCTAATCGTGTATATTCAGCAATAGCCTCTTCTACAACCTGCGCCATTTGCGCATTCAAGTTGTCTCCAAAGAACTCTTTAGGCAATCCTATTTTAAGCCCCGCCAATGAGTCACTAAGGCCCTTAGAATAATCCGGCACCGGTTTATCGACACTGGTTGAATCCCGCGAATCAAACCCCGCCATTGTTTGCAACATTAACGCCGCATCCTCTACTGTCCGCGTCATTGGACCGCCCTGATCAAGACTGGAAGCAAACGCAATCATGCCGTAACGTGACACTCGCCCATAAGTCGGTTTCAAGCCGGTAATACCACAAAAAGCCGCTGGTTGCCGAATAGACCCTCCGGTATCCGTACCCGTAGCCCCAACCGCTAAACGCGCCGCTACCGCACAAGCTGACCCGCCTGAAGACCCGCCCGGTACAGCCGACTGATCCCAAGGATTTTTAACCGGGCCAAAAAAACTGGTTTCATTGGATGACCCCATGGCGAACTCATCCATATTTAATTTACCTAAGGTCACCGCACCGGCTTGATTAAATCGCTCAATGACGGTGGCGTTATAGGGTGCCTGAAAATTATCTAGCATTTTAGAACCACAACTGGTTTTAATGCCCTGAGTACAAAAAATATCCTTATGTGCGAGCGGAATACCGGTTAAAGGACCTGCTTTTCCGTCACTAATTAATTGGTCCGCTATTTTAGCCTGCGCGATGGCTTCAACTTCGGTCACCGTAATAAAACAATTCAACTCACGGTGTTGCTTGATTCGTGCCAAGTGCGCTGTTGTTAATTCCTGACTCGAGAATTCTCCCGCCTGAAGGCCTTTAGCCAATTCAGCGATCGTTTGATTATGCATAGATTCCAAAACTCCTAACTAATCAATGACTTTAGGTACTAAATAAAGGCCTGCTTCAACGTCAGGCGCCTGCGCCTGAAATAATGCCCGCTGATCGTATTCTGTGACTTCATCGGCCCGCAATCTTTGCACTTGATCCATCGGATGTGCCATCGGAGTAACGTGTTCCGTGTTCACTGAACTCATTTGCTCTACTAAATTTAAAATTCCAGAAAGTTCTTTCGCATAACTGTCAACGTCCTTCTCGTCAACCCCAAGCCGCGCCAAATATGCAATTTTATTAACTTCTTCTGTCGTTAACGCCATTTCTTACTCCATGAACTAAAATATCATTTCTTTTTACCAAATATAATACTTGATATCTTGCCCAAATACCCACTCGATTGTTAAAGTAGTACTATTTTATTAGTAAGGATAGAACATGATGTTCAAACGCATACGCGGGCTTTTTTCTACAGACCTGTCAATTGATTTAGGAACCGCGAATACGCTTATTTATATTCCAGAACAAGGAATTGTTCTCAATGAACCCTCCGTTGTCGCCATTAAGGAAGACCGTGCACGCGGCAATAAGTTTATTGCTGCTGTGGGGGCGGATGCCAAAGCTATGTTAGGGCGCACCCCGGGAAATATTACGGCTATCCGGCCGCTTAAAGACGGTGTTATTGCTGATTTTGCCGTGACCGAACGCATGCTACGGTTTTTTATTGAAAAAGTACATGAAAGTAAACTGTTACGCCCCAGCCCTCGAATCTTAGTCTGTGTTCCTTGCGGCTCAACACAAGTCGAACGCCGTGCTATCCGTGAATCAGCTTCTATGGCGGGTGCCCGCGAAGTCTATTTGGTTGAAGAACCCATGTCTGCCGCAGTCGGCGCAGGCCTACCTGTCGATAAAGCACAAGGATCTATGGTTCTTGATATTGGCGGCGGCACCTCTGAAGTTGCAGTCATTTCCTTAAATGGTATCGTCTACTCGGCCTCCGTTCGTATTGGCGGTGACCGCTTCGATGAAGCCATTATAAATTATGTTCGACGTAACTACGGCACCTTAATTGGCGAAGCCACAGCTGAACGCATTAAGAAAGAAATCGGCTCAGCCTACCCTGGCAATGAAATTTCCGAAATTGAAGTTAAAGGTCGCAACTTAGCCGAAGGTATCCCCAGAAGTTTCACCCTCAACAGTAATGAAATGTTAGAAGCCCTTCAGGAACCGCTTGCCGGCATCGTAGGTGCTGTAAAGGTGGCACTGGAACAAACGCCACCCGAACTAGGAGCCGATGTTGCTGAATGCGGCATTGTCCTGACCGGTGGCGGTGCCCTGTTAAAAGATATTGATCGACTCATTTCCGAAGAAACAGGCCTCCCCGTCCTGATTGCGAATGACCCCTTAACCTGTGTTGCCCGTGGCGGTGGAAAGATTCTTGAAATGATGGATGATAAAAATATGATTGGCTTTTCTCTGGAATAACGACCCTAATCACACCTTGTCAAAATCTCGTCATTCATTTTTTACAACCATTAACGTCATGCCATACGCTCAAAGTGCACGGCGTTACGTTAATAGCTTTTTACAATAACACAACTGAGGGCACCACTATAAAACCATTATTTACCACTGGTGCCTCACTCAATACCCGTCTATTGGTAACGGTCATTTTATCTGTATCCTTGTTAATCACTGATCGTCAAAGTAATCTATTAGATAATGTCCGCAATGTGATTTCCATCCTGCTTTACCCCATAGAACGACTGGTTAATCTACCCCCGCAACTCAACCAAACACTGTCAGACTCTCTGCTTTCTTATCAAGATGTCGTCACTGAAAACACCCGACTCAAAGAACAACAATTTATTGCCCAAACCAAACTCCTCAAACTCGCCGCATTAGAAAAAGAAAATATTCGATTACAAGCCCTGCTCGGCAACTCATTTACATTGGGCGAACAACTCCTGACTGCCGAATTATTAGCCGTTAATCTTGCTCCCTATGAACACACGATTGCCTTAAACAAAGGCAGTCGATTTGGCATCCATAAAAATCAACCGGTTATTAGTGTTAATGGTGTTGTCGGTCAAGTGACCCGCTCAACCCCCATGCGTTCTGAAGTTTTACTCATTTCAGACCCCAGCCATGCCATTCCTGTACAAATCAACCGCAACGGCTTATATTCCATTGCCGTGGGCAGTGGTCAAATCAATCAACTCAACTTACCTTACTTACCCAACAACAGCGACATTAGACCCGGTGACTTACTCATCACCTCAGGACTGGGCGGCACCTTCCCACAAGGCTACCCCGTTGCGACGGTAACAGCGGTTACCCCACAGCCGGACAAACCCTTTGCCATCATCACCGCAACCCCTAAAGCCCAACTGGACCGTCTTCGAGAACTGTTGGTTGTTTGGAGCAACACCACACCGATCCCGCTACTTAATACACCCGAACCATCATCCGCCCAAAACAATGAGCCTGACTAAACGCTACAATTATATTTTTTACATGGGCACGCTGGGTCTGGCACTCATACTAAAAATATTGCCATCGCCACCCTCAACTCAAAATCTGGCACCTGACTGGGTTTTACTGGTTTTAATCTACTGGCTGTTATCAGAGCCCCATAAAATCGGTATTTTTAATGCCTTTTTTATTGGTCTACTGGTTGATGTACTCACCGGACGTTTATTAGGCCAATATCCCCTGGGCTATATCTTTGCCGCCTATCTCTGTCTTAAATTACACAACCGTTTACAAAATGTCCGGTTAGCTCAACAAGGTTTCATTATTTTTTTAATCCTGATCATTAGCCAATCCATCCTCCTGTGGACTGAGACTATTCAACACGCACGACTTCATGACCTCAATTTCTGGCTGCCAGCATTGACCGGTGCCCTATGCTGGCCACTGGTAAAATATCTGTTAAACCACAGCCAACGCTGGTTCAATTAATTTTTTTAAAATTATGTGCTAATCCTTCACCATGCCTCAGCGTTTTGCCTTAAAAGATATTTATTCCGAAAACCGACTCTTCCTCAGTCGCATCGTAATTATATTCATTGTTATCCTATTACTGGTGAGCGCTCTCATTGCACGATTAATCTATTTGCAAATAACCGGTCATGAATACTACGCCTCCCAGGCACACAATAACCGCATTAAAATATCCTCACTACCGCCAACACGCGGCATAATCTATGACCGCTACGGGAAAGTACTCGCCGATAACATCCCCTCGTATAGCTTAGAATTAACCCCTGAATTGATACCCGATATTACTGAGACCCTTACCCGATTAAAACACTTACTGAACCTTTCAGAAGAAACGCTCACGCAATTTAAAAAACAATTAACCCGTCATCGCTCCTTTGACAGCATACCGTTATTACTAAAAATGAACGATACCACTGTGGCTCGGTTTGCTGTTGTTCAACATCAATTCCCCGGTGTCGACATTCATGCTCGCCTTATCCGTCATTACCCCTACGGTAAAATGGCGGCTCATTTAGTCGGCTATGTCGGACGAATCAATGAAACAGAGCTTAAAACACTCTCAGCAACTCGCTACAAAGGAACGCACAGCATTGGTAAAACCGGTATTGAAAAAACCTATGAAGAACAACTCCATGGTAAACCCGGTCATGCCGAGGTCGAAACCAACGCACAACTACGCCCCATCAGAGTGATAAAATCAGAAGCCCCGATACCGGGGAAAAACTTACACCTGACACTGGATATTGAATTACAAAACATTGCTTATCAAGCCTTTAAGAATCATAACGGTGCTGCTGTCGCTATTGAAGTAGCCACCGGCGATGTCTTGTCTATGCTCAGCCACCCAGGATTTGACCCGAACCCATTTTCTTCCGGCATTTCAACTAAGGCTTTTAAAGCGCTACAAGAATCTGACCGCAAACCTTTATTTAACCGTGCCCTGAGAGGACAGTATCCCCCGGGTTCAACCCTCAAACCTTTTATGGGTCTTGCCGGACTACAATACGCTCTGATCCAAATCAATACACCTTTATTTTGCCCGGGCTATTACCAACTGCCTAATGTTAGCCATCGTTACCGTGACTGGAAAACCTGGGGCCATGGATTCGTCACCCTTAATGATGCCATTGTACAATCATGCGATGTTTATTTTTACGATCTTGCCCGCACATTAGGCATCGACCGAATACATCACTTCCTTTCACAATTTGGTTTTGGTCAAAAAACCGGCATTGATTTAATCGGTGAAAAGCCAGGTATACTGCCGTCAAGAAACTGGAAACGCCAACATAAAAATTTACCTTGGTACCCGGGTGAAACATTAATCACCGGTATTGGCCAAGGATTCATGCAAACCACCCCGCTGCAACTAGCCGTTGCAACCGCTACCTTAGCCAACCAGGGCATCAGCATTCGGCCCCATTTAATAAAGCCCGCAAAGGCATCCCAACCCAAACCTATTACCGAAAAAGTTAATATTGACCCCGCTTATGTCAGTGATATTATTAATTCAATGATTAATGTCGTACATACCCCTAAGGGCACAGCGTACAAACTCAGCCAAAACATAAACTATAAAATCGCCGGTAAAACCGGAACGGCACAAGTATTTACCGTCAAACAAAAAGAAAAATATGACGCTGAAAAACTAAAGGAAAAACTGCTTGATCACGCTTTATTTATTGCCTTTGCACCCGCTAATGCACCTAAAATAGCGGTTGCTGTCATTGTCGAGAATGGGGGCCATGGCGGAACCGCTGCCGCACCCATTGCCAAAAAGATAATTACTCAGTATTTAAAAAAAACATCCCATAATGATTAACGAAACACGCCCTGAACACTTCCAGAATCACTCAGCTATCGGCCGTTTTTTAAGTCGTATTCATCTTGACAGTCTGTTACTAGCCGGCTTGATTCTGCTTTCCTTACTCAGTTGTCTCATTTTATACAGTACCAGCGGTCAACATTTAGAGACCTTATTGCGTCAAACCACACGCATCGCTATCGCTTTTTTTATTATGCTGTTTATCGCCCAAATTCCCCCGAATCAAATCAAAAGATATGCTGTGAATTTATATATCATCGGCATCCTTTTGTTACTCGCGGTACTGATTATCGGTGAGATGGGAAAAGGGGCTCAGCGCTGGCTTGATTTAGGGTTTTTCCGCTTTCAACCGTCTGAAATGATCAAAATAACCACGCCTGCGGCAATTGCCTGGTATTTTTCAGAGCATGCTTTACCCCCCCGTTGGAAAGAATTGTTTATCGCCCTACTGCTAATTGCCATTCCGACTTTCCTGATCGCAAAACAACCCGACCTGGGCACCGCCCTTTTAATTGCCAGTTCAGGAGCCGCCGTCTTTTTTTTCGCAGGGATCTCATGGCGAATTATGCTTTCATCACTGGGCGGCCTGATAGCGCTTACACCGGTTTTATGGCATTTCATGCATGATTATCAACGTGCCCGTGTGATCACCTTCCTCAATCCTGAGAGCGACCCCATCGGCAGAGGCTACCATATTATCCAATCAAAAATAGCCATTGGCTCCGGCGGACTTTACGGTAAAGGCTGGCTTGAAAGCACGCAGGCCAAATTAGAGTTCCTCCCTGAACGCTCAACTGATTTTATCTTTGCCGTTTTCGCCGAAGAATTTGGGCTGCTGGGTTGCGTCAGTTTATTATTTTTATATTTACTCATCACCCTGCGTTCACTTTACATTGCTGTTAATGCCCAAGACACCTTTTGCCGGCTGTTAGCCGGTAGTTTATCCTTCACCTTCTTTGTTTATGTCTTTGTCAACATTGGTATGGTTATTGGTATTTTACCGGTCGTGGGCGTACCCTTACCGTTAATTAGTTATGGTGGCACTTCAATGGTGACACTGCTGATCGGATTCGGTATTCTTATGTCTATTCATACGCATAAAAATTTACTGTCTCATTAACCACTGCTCCTACAGGCCTATCATCCCTATACCTATGACTCTTCAAAAAAAACACCGCACCATCAGGTTTTTTATTGGTTTACTCAGTACTGTTGTACTCACACCTTGCGCGGCTGAGAAAACCCCCGATACCTTTGCAAAGGACTCACCTCAACAATACATTATTGCTCAGGGCGATACGTTATGGGGGGCATTCAAAAAGCTCAACCTCCCCAGCCATGCTTGGCCCACTATTCTGGCCACTAACCCTCAAATAAAAGACCTCAATAAAGTCCAGCCCGGCGATATTATTTACCTTACCCGAAAGGTCGATAAAACTAAGCCAGCCGCCAACCCAAGCAGCCCTTCGCTTGCTTCCAAAATCAATGGCTTTATCGATGACATGGTCACAGAGCATGCCTTTAACCGCACCGCGCTTGAAGCCCTCTTCCAAACAGTGGAAATAAAAGCACCCATAATTAAAGCCATTTCTAAACCGGCTGAAAAACGTCTGGTTTGGCATCAATATAAAGAAATTTTCTTAACCCCTAAAAGAATTCAACAAGGCGTCTCCTTCTGGAAAAAACACGAATCTGAACTCAGCCGTGTTGAACAAAAATACGGTGTTTCTGCAAAAATCATTGTCGCCATCATTGGTGTTGAAACCTATTACGGAAAAATCACCGGCAAACATCGCGTCATTGACGCCCTTGCCACGATTGCCTTTGGCTACCCTAAACGAGAAACTTTCTTCACTAACGAATTAAAACAATTCCTTATCTTATGTCGAGACGAAGCGATCGACCCTTTAATACCCACAGGGTCCTATGCCGGCGCAATGGGCATCCCGCAATTTATGCCGAGCAGTTTCATCAGTTATGCTGCTGATTTTGATGGCGATAAAAAACGAAATATCTGGTCCAATTACGGCGATGTTTTTGCCAGTATTGCCAATTATTTCATTCGTCACCACTGGCAACCCGACCAACCGGTCGCCTTTAAAATTCAACATAAAACCAATGCCTTTAACCGTGCCCTTTCAAAAGGCCTAAGACCTGATACCACCGTTGCCGCACTCAAAGAGAGGAATCTACATCTGGCCTTCCCTGAACAACTCAATTTTACTGATCGTGTTAAATTACTGCGCTTTCAACAAAAAGAAACGATTGATTTATGGTTGGGGTTACAAAACTTTTATGCCATTACCCGTTACAACCATAGTCCACTCTATGCGATGGCTGTTTTCCAACTCAGTGAAGCAATCAATACACTCAAAATAGCCCATGACTAAAACAGGTAAACTGCTCACTGGGGCGGTTTTATTATCGCTCAATAGCTGTACCGTGCCACTGTTATCAGAGCAAGACCAACCGCCTGATTTTATACCCGCCAATATCATGGCGATACCCAATGCCACCCCGCGGTTTGAACCCCGAACACGTGCTGGCAACCCGCCTGAATATGAAGTACTGGGTCAACGCTACCGTACTCTTAATCACAGTCACAATTATCAGGCCTTGGGCGTTGCTTCCTGGTATGGCACAAAATTTCATGGTAAAAAAACAGCGAATGGTGAGACTTATGACATGTTTGCCATGACAGCAGCCCATAAAACACTGCCCATTCCTTCTTATGTAAAAGTCACTAATCTGGTCAATAAACGTTTCGTTATTCTGCGTATCAATGATCGCGGTCCTTTTCACGACAACCGTCTTATTGACCTGTCATACACCGCAGCGGCTAAACTTGATATTTTAAAAAAAGGAACCGGATTTGTTAGAATTCAGTCTATCAACACCTCCAAACCTAGCCTTTACTTACCTCGCTCATCAACGCTTTCAGATAAAAAAACTCATGTTTATCTCCAAGTCGGTGCTTTTCAACACCTAGAGAACGCTCAAAACCTGCAACAACAGTTAAACCACAAACACTTACCAAAATCACGCATTGTAACCACGTCTAAATCTCACAGATTACTGCATAAACTTCAATTTGGCCCTATTGTCTCTGTTAATGAAGCCGACCGACTGATGCAACGGCTCAGCAAAATCGGTTATTCCGCACTCCATTTTATAACGGAGTAACTTTCAATAATTGGCTCATGTTATAATTGTCACCCTAGAACCCTAAACTTTAAATTAATAACAATACAAGCTAACCCTATTAATTTATCCCTTTTTTTGCCTTAAAAACTTTTACGCTTATGCTATTTATAACAAACCGAGTTTTTTCGTCAGGTACATCATTGGCCCTTTGCATGCTGGTGTTTTTTTTACCGACGCCTTTACTAGCGGTTAACAACCTGATCATCCCCGCCAGCCCGACAATTGCTGCCCGCGGCTATTTCCTCATGGACTTTGACAGCGGCCAAATTCTCACTGAGAAAAATGCAGATGATCGTCTGGCACCGGCCAGCCTGACTAAAATAATGTCTACTTATGTTGTTTTTCAGGAATTACAAGCCGGCCAATTAGCACTTGATGAACCCGTCATCATCAGCAAAAAAGCGTGGAAAACACCGGGCTCAAAAATGTTTATCGAGGTCAACAAGCATGTCAGTGTAGAAGACCTACTTAAAGGAGTCATTATTCAATCCGGTAATGATGCCAGTGTTGCCTTAGCGGAGCATATCGCCGGCGATGAAGAAACCTTTGCCCGATTAATGAACCAACATGCCCAACGACTGGGCATGATCAATAGTAATTTCCATAACAGTACCGGACTGCCGGCCAAGAACCACTATACAACTGCGCATGATCTGGCTATTTTAAGTCAGGCGTTAATCCGTGAATTTCCAGACTACTACCAGTGGTTCAAAGAAAAAGACTTCACTTTTAACAATATAAAACAAAGCAACCGTAACAAATTACTGTGGCGCGATGACTCTGTGGATGGCATTAAAACCGGTTATACCGAAAAAGCAGGTTATTGTCTGGTTGCCTCTGCGAAACGCAACAACATGCGTTTAATTTCAGTGGTCATGGGCACCCGCAATCCAAATGCTAGGGCCCGTGAGAATCAGAACTTATTAAATTATGGCTTTCGATTTTTTGAAACGCATAAACTCTACGACGCGCAGCAAAAACTCACCGAAGCGAAAGTTTGGAAGGGCGAAACCAACATTTTGCCCTTAGGCATAAACGATGATCTCTATGTCACAGTTCCAAGACGTCATTACGACGAGCTAAAAGCTGTCATGTCAGTTGATTCAAGAATCATTGCTCCCGTGGGCGCCGGCCAGACTTTTGGTTCTATCGCTATTACCTTACAAGACGAAACCATCATCCAAAAACCACTGGTCGCCTTAAGTCCTATTGCAATCGGCAGTATTTTTCAAAAACTCTACGATACCGTACTGTTGAAAACACAATAAACAATGATGCTACTGGATCAAGCTCTCGTTTATTTAAACGGTCACTACCAACCCCTGTGTGATGCAAAAATATCTGTTTTAGATCGGGGGTTTTTATTTGGTGATGGCGTCTATGAAGTTATTCCCAGCTATCAAGGCAAGCTCTTCTCTCTTGACGACCACTTAAACCGCCTTGCGAAGAGTCTTAAGAGTATTCGGATGGCTAACCCGCATAGCAAGTCACAATGGTCTGAAATATTCCAACCGTTACTCGACCCCACTAAAGACCAATACATCTATTTACAAATCACCCGTGGCGTAGCACCCAAACGAGACCATAGTTTTTCAAGCGATTTAGACCCGACTATTTTTGCAATGAGCGCTGACATTGCACCGTCTGAGCATTTACATAGTGGCAGTAAGGCCCTCACCATCGAAGATACCCGCTGGCACCTGTGTAATGTTAAAGCCACGACACTACTTGCCAATATTTTACTGCGGCAAGAAGCACTGGACCAACAGTGCGCTGAAGCCATTTTAATTAAAAATGATCTTGTTCTTGAAGGTGCTGCGAGCAATATTTTTGTGGTTAAAGACGGCGTTATTTCAACCCCCTCCCAAAACAGTAATATCCTGCCCGGCATTACCCGTAAAGTAATCATTGAATTAATCCAAAACCAAAATATTCCTTTTCAAGAAACGGCCATAACCACCGACACACTTAAGCGAGCCGATGAAATTTGGTTAACCAGTTCAACCCGGGAAATCATTCCGGTTACAGAACTTGATTCACGTTCGGTTGGCACCGGTGCTGTGGGTCCTTTATGGCACACCCTCAACAACCTCTTTCAAGAGAAAAAAGAACATGACTGAACAGACAAGCTTACTGGAATTTCCTTGCTCCTTTGCGATTAAAGTCGTGGGCCATTCTGACCCTGCACTTGGGGCAACGGTCTTAACCCTGATTCAGAAGCATGTGACAGCCATTGACAGCGATGCGATTAAATATCGCCCCAGTAAAAAGGGTAAATACACGGCATTGACCATCACGATCGTGGCCACCAGCCAACTGCAACTTGATGCTATTTACCACGACCTCACCGACTGTGATGCTATTGTAATGGCGCTTTAAGTGACCGAAAAACAGCCCGCCGCCACCCAGCCTATTGTTCGAAACTTAGGACTTCAGGACTATAACGACAGTTTTCAGGCCATGTGCGACTTCACCCAAAACCGGTGCGCTGAAACGGCTGATGAGCTCTGGATTGTTGAACACCCGCCTGTTTACACGCTAGGACTCAATGGCAAACGAGAACACCTGTTAAAACCAAGCGCCATTCCTGTGGTGAGCTCCGACCGCGGCGGTCAAGTCACCTACCATGGCCCGGGACAATTAGTCGTTTATACCCTTATCGACCTGACCCGCCATAACATGGGCGTCCGATCACTGGTCACCTTACTGGAAACCGCCATGATCGACACACTCAAACAATACGGTCTTTTAGCCTATGCTAAAGCCGAGGCTCCCGGTACTTATATCAATCAAAAAAAAATAGGCTCTGTGGGTTTAAGAATTCGCAACGGGTGCAGCTATCACGGTCTAAGCCTTAATAATAATATGGATCTGACGCCGTTCAGTGCCATTAACCCCTGTGGCTTTAAAAACCTTGAAATGACACAACTCATCAATCACAATGTTTCAATCAATAACGATGAACTGGCTATCCCGTTAGTCCACTCTATTTACCAACACTTATCATGACCACAAAAGCCCCTTTCCAAGCGCCCTCAAGATCCACCCCAGACAGCCATCAACGCAATGACAACAAACTGTCTCGTATTCCCATCAAAGTGGATAAAACCATCGAAACCCTACGCAAACCCGATTGGATTCGCGTCAAAATACCGGTTGGCAATAAGATTAATCAAATCAAAAAAGTTTTACGCGAAAAAAAACTACACAGTGTCTGTGAAGAGGCCGCCTGCCCTAACCTCGCCGAGTGCTTTCAACACGGTACCGCTACCTTTATGATTATGGGCGATTTGTGTACCCGTCGCTGTCCCTTTTGTGATGTTGCTCACGGCAAACCGTTACCCTTAGACTCAGGTGAACCCCTGCACCTTGCAGAATCGATCGAAGCTATGAACCTTAAATACGTGGTTATTACCTCCGTTGATCGTGACGACCTAAGAGACGGCGGTGCCAGTCATTTTGCCGCCTGTATTCGCGCTATTCGTGAAAAAACACCGACTACAAAAATAGAAATTTTAGTCCCTGATTTTCGAGGCCGCATCGACGTTGCCCTTGAAAAATTAGCCGCCCACCCGTGCGACGTGTTTAATCATAATTTAGAAACCGTCCCAAGGCTTTACAAACAATCTCGCCCCGGTGCCGACTATCACAGCTCTTTAAAACTGCTTCAATTACACCGCCAACAACACCCGAGCATTGCCACTAAATCAGGCATAATGCTGGGCCTTGGCGAAATGCCGGAAGAAGTCCATCAAGTGATGGCTGACCTCCTGGAACATGGTTGCTCCATGCTGACCTTGGGTCAATACCTTCAACCCAGCCCCGACCACTTGGCTGTACAGCGCTATTACACGCCGGAAGAATTTGAACAATTTGGCAACTATGCTAAGCAACTGGGCTTTGCTCAGGTCGCCAGTGCACCGTTAGTACGGTCTTCCTATCATGCTGACTTGCAGGCCAAAGACATCGCTTAGCATTAATCCCACGAGCACTTAAAAACAGTGTCTTTGGCTATAAAAAAAAACCAACCGTCAATGACTGGCGTAGGCCTGACTGTTAAAAAAACTTTCAGGTCGTTTAGTTACATCCAATTAAAACCGACTTGACCCGTTTCTATCGCTCCCGATGGTGCACCGGTTGCTGGCCCGACAGGAACCGCATAAACAAGGCCAACGACACCGACAGGCAGTACTAAGAAAGGATTGGTCGCATGCTCTTCGTTAATAGATGACCAGATATCCACAACACCTTGAGCGCCCCCCGTTATAGCTCCGACAAGACCGCCCACCACACCGCCCACTATCTTAAAAGGCAATTTCACCACGCCGACGGCAGTAGAAATGACAACGTTAGAATGACCGCCGGCAACGGCCGTCCCTGTTGGCACCATCATGACTATTATTAAGAATAAAGCCGCTAATTGCTTTTTCATAAACAACTCCTATTCATTAAACTAAAGATGTTAAAGAAACCTTTTAAAATTTGAGCACAACCGATAGAAATGAATAAAAAATCACCCTTTTATTGTTTTCCATCACGATAAGGTATAACTTTTTTCACCGCACTTGTCTACGTTGATCATCTTAAGCCTGTTAAGACCGATAATACCTACCATTCACTATCGGACATAAAAAAAGCAGCGCTCAAAAATCATTCGATTTTCTCGCACTGCTTCTTTAAAGTAGAACAGTCGGTCTTTCAGATCACTGACTAATCAGCTAAAAGACTGACGAACTGACATTACATCATGCCGCCCATACCGCCCATACCACCCATGCCGCCCATATCAGGCATCGCAGCTGCTGAAGCGCTATCATCCGGTTGATCTGCAACCATAACTTCGGTCGTGATCATTAAGCCTGCAATAGACGCTGCATTTTGTAGTGCTGAACGTGTGACTTTAGCCGGATCTAAAATACCCAGCGCAACCATATCACCGTATTCACCCGAAGCGGCGTCGTAACCATAGTTACCTTCACCGTTTTTAACATCGTTCAAAACCACCGAGGCTTCAGCACCCGCATTAGCAACAATCTGACGCAAAGGCTCTTCCATCGCACGGCGTAAAATAGCAATACCGACAGACTGATCATTATTAGCAGACTCTAAACCATCAAGACTACTGATGGCACGAACCAAAGCAGTACCACCGCCCGGTACAACACCTTCTTCAACGGCCGCTCTTGTTGAATGTAAAGCATCTTCAACACGGGCTTTTTTCTCTTTCATTTCCATTTCAGTCGCTGCACCGACTTTAATAACTGCAACACCGCCGGCTAATTTAGCCAAACGCTCTTGTAGTTTTTCTTTGTCGTAGTCTGACGTTGCATCTTCTGCTTGTGCACGAATTTGCGCCACACGACCGGTAATTTGCTCTTCAGCACCCGCACCGTCAATCACAGTGGTATTATCTTTAGTGATTTGTACTTTTTTCGCAGTTCCGAGTTGATCCAGTTCTGCTTTTTCCAAAGACAAACCGACTTCTTCAGAAATAACCACACCACCGGTCAAAATAGCGATATCTTCCAACATCGCTTTACGACGATCACCAAAACCCGGCGCTTTAACAGCCGCGACTTTAACGATACCACGCATGTTATTAACCACTAACGTTGCCAGAGCTTCGCCTTCAACGTCTTCAGCGATAATCAATAACGGACGGCTGGCTTTAGCCACACTCTCAAGAATAGGCAATAAATCTCTGATATTAGAAATTTTCTTATCGAAGATCAAAATGAATGGGCTCTCCAACTCAACACTCATGCTGTCTTGATTGTTAATGAAGTAAGGTGACAAGTAACCACGGTCAAACTGCATGCCTTCAACCACATCTAACTCATTGTCCAGACCGCTGCCTTCTTCAACCGTAATCACGCCTTCTTTACCGACTTTGCCCATGGCATCGGCAATGATCTGACCCACAGAAACGTCTGAATTCGCTGAAATAGTACCGACTTGAGCAATTGCATTGCCATCAGTACACGGTACGGCTAATTCTTCAATGGAACTGACAGCAACAATGACCGCTTGGTCAATACCACGTTTCAGATCCATCGGGTTCATGCCCGCTGCAACCGCTTTTAAACCTTCATTAACAATTGCTTGTGCTAAAACAGTCGCGGTTGTGGTACCGTCACCGGCCGCATCAGAAGTATGGGATGCGACTTCTTTAACCATTTGCGCGCCCATATTTTCGAATTTATCTTTTAATTCGATTTCTTTTGCAACCGACACCCCATCTTTAGTGATAGTCGGTGAACCAAAACTTTTGTCGAGTACGGCATTACGCCCTTTAGGGCCCAGAGTTACTTTTACTGCATTTGCCAAAATATTGACACCTGCAGCGATTTTATTACGGGCGTCATCGCCGAAAATTACATCTTTTGCTGCCATTTTATATCCTATAAACGATTAATTAATATTCTTATCAGGTGAATCAAGCGCGACACTTAGTCCAAAACATCAACTTTGACTTCGTTGCCAGAATATTTTCCAAACAACACTCTATCGCCAACTTTTACATCAAGTGCACGAACGTCGCCATTATCAAGAACTTTACCATTGCCTACAGCCAACACAGTACCTTCACTGGGCTTCTCTGCTGCTGAACCTGGAAGCACAATGCCTCCTGCTGAGGTTGTTTCTTCTTCAACACGTTTGACAATTACTCTGTCGTGTAACGGACGTATTCCCATCAACTTCTCCTAATTAAAAAATTAAACAATTACTTTTAGCTTCAAATGCAATTAGCACTCGACATCAATGAGTGCTAATAATAACTATCTTTTGCAGTCTGTCAAGTATTTTGGCATTATTTGGGCTCTCTCTTTAGCCTCTAACCGCCCCATGAACGACCAACAATTATTACGTTATAGCCGCCAAATCATGTTGCCGCAGATCGATATTGACGGCCAACAACGCATCCTAAACAGCCGTATACTCACGATTGGTGCTGGCGGTTTAGGTTGCCCTGCCACCCTTTACCTGGCGGCCGCAGGTGTGGGTCACATCACCCTGTATGACGATGATGTCGTCGATCTGTCCAACCTCCAGCGTCAAATTGCTCACCATACTCAAGATATTGGGACTGATAAGGTTTTTTCAAGTGCACAAACACTGAAAAGTTTGAATCCTGAAACACAAGTCATGGCTAAAAAGGAACGATTGGCGGGCAATCAGTTACAAGAAGAAGTTAAAAAGGCAGATATCGTACTCGATTGCAGCGATAATTTTAAGACGCGCTTCGCGATTAACCGGGCCTGTGTAGAGCACCAGACACCGCTTATTTCCGGCGCCGCTATTCGCTTTGAAGGGCAACTGTCGGTCTTTACGCCAGGACACGCTGACAGCCCGTGTTATAACTGCCTGTATCAAGAATCCGACGACGATGAACAACAAAATTGCGCCACCCACGGGGTTATCTCCCCCATCACCGGCATTATCGGCTCCATGCAGGCCTTAGAAGCCCTTAAAGTGATTGTCGGAATGGGTCAAACTGTGACTGGCCGGCTATTATTGCTCGATGGCCTAACCATGGAATGGAATAGCCTGACCTTAAAGAAGAACCCACTGTGCCCAACGTGTGGTCAACGTTAACCGCTTAGGCATGACCTTATTGTGGAGCCACGACGTATTCAGCCGTTTTTTTTCTGCGCTAACCATTTTTGTAAAAAAGGATCACACTTAGCTAGGATAGGTCCCATGCCGTGACTGGCGCCGTGCACGTCACCAAACGGTTGTTTCGGGTCTTTTTCAAAAGCATAAATAAAAAAACCAAACGGGATACAAATAACAAAAGCGGCTAAAAACATAGCCACGGTTACAAAAATAATCTCACCAAACATCTAAAAACTCCAAAATAATAATACCGGCGGGACTATAACCTGACTCCCCCTACTACTTCAAGTGTTATGTGATAAAAAA
>LWDU01035515.1_pt1 | contig 18373 bp, 22 predicted proteins | sample 727161 | NCBI WGS metagenome assembly LWDU01 (sample SAMN04566230, study PRJNA314399) | hydrothermal vent metagenome | isolation source: deep sea hydrothermal plume seawater | place: Mexico: Gulf of California, Guaymas Basin | collected 2004-07-11
GAAGACTGCGCGTTACTCGCGCATTCGCACATCGGTCACAACTGCACCCTTGGAAATAATGTGATCATCAGTCATGGCGCGGTGCTGGCGGGTCACGTTATTGTCGGTGACCATGCAAATATCGGCGGACTATCCGCCATCCACCAGTTTTGTCATGTTGGAAAAGCAGCCATGATTGCAGGCATGGCAAGAGCTATTCAGGATGTGTTGCCCTTTACAATCGCTGAAGGACTCCCGGCAAGAATGAGAGTCATCAACAAAGTCGGGATGGAACGCGCAGGCTATTCGAACGACGAAATTTCTGACGTCCGCAAGGCGTTCCGCATTCTGTTTATGAGAGAGAAACGGCTCGAAGACGCGGTAAACGAAGTCAAGGAGGCCTTCCCTGAATCGGAAAACATTCAATTGATGATCGATGCCATTGCCTCGTCTCAACGCGGCCTTGCCCGGCCCGAATCTGCCACTTTCGAAATTAATGTCGCGGATGACTAAGCAGGCCGATTAGCCGCTCTGGTACCTGAAATCAGATCCGGTATAGTACGGCATTCTCATTTTCTCCAGGTTTTAATCCATGTTCAAAGCTGTTCTGTGGGATTTTGGCGGTGTAATCACCTCTAGCCCTTTCGAAGCTTTCAATCGATTTGAAGCAAATAACAACCTCCCCCCGGATATCATCCGCTCGATTAACGCTACTAACCCCGACAACAATGCGTGGGCACAGCTTGAAAGCAGCGCCGTTAGTGTCGATGAGTTTGACGAGTTATTCGCATCAGAAGCGCTGGATAAGGGGCATGACATCAGGGGCAAACAGGTGCTCGCACTTCTTTCCGGGGATATCCGGCCAGAAATGGTTAAGGCACTGCGATTAATTAAGGAAACACGTTCGGTCGGTTGTATCACCAACAACGTCAACACAGGTGCCGGGCCGGGGATGGCAAAATCCGAGTCAAAAGCCGAGGCCATCGCTGACATCATGTCGCTGTTTGAGATTGTTATTGAGTCCAGCAAGGTTGGAATGCGAAAACCTGATCCGAAAATTTATCAACTTGCCTGTAAAGAAATGGGTATCGAACCATCTGAAGCCATTTACCTTGATGACCTCGGTATTAACCTAAAACCCGCAAGGGCCCTTGGTATGTCGACAATCAAGGTGCTTTCTGCTGATCAGGCAATCAACGAACTTGAGCAGCAATTGGGCCTATCACTTAGATAAGGCTCTCACCCAAGCCTCTTACCAAAGGATATGGGATGAAGATACTACTGACAGGAGGTGCTGGCTACATAGGCAGCCATACGGCCATCGAGCTACTGACCTCGGGCTATGAGGTTGTGATCGTAGACAATCTACGCAATAGCAAAGCGTCCGTTGTTGATCGTATCTCGGAAATCAGCGGGCAGGCGCCCTCTTTTTACGAACTCGATGTTGCGGACTATGCTGCTCTGGACACCGTGTTCAAACAGCAACAACCGGATGCAGTCATCCATTTCGCCGGACTTAAGGCCGTTGGTGAATCCGTGGCAGATCCACTGCTTTACTATCAACTGAACCTGCTCACTTCAATAAGCCTCTGTCGCGCTATGGCTGATAATAACGTTACCAGCCTCGTATTCAGTTCCTCAGCAACCGTTTACGGTGAACCCGAACGAATCCCGCTGGATGAAAACTGCAATGCGACAAAGGCTACTAATCCCTATGGTCGTACTAAAATTATTATTGAACAGATGCTTCGCGACCTCTGCGATGCAAAGCCAGAATTTAATGTTGTGCTACTCCGGTATTTTAATCCCGCTGGCGCGCATCCGAGTGCCAGGCTCGGCGAAGACCCAAAGGGTGTTCCCAATAACCTCGTGCCATTCCTCACGCAAGTTGCTGTAGGGTTGAGAGACGAACTGGTTATCAACGGCGACGACTATCCGACTGAGGATGGCACCTGTGTTCGCGATTATATCCACGTCCAGGACCTGGCCCGGGGTCATGTGGCGGCAATCCGGAAACTACAAAGTAACTGTAGATTGGTCACTTATAACCTGGGTACTGGCACTGGTCATTCTGTGAACGAGGTTGTTGCTGCGTTTGAACTTGCCACCCACCAGCATCTGCCGCGGACGATTGGTCCACGACGCGAGGGTGATGTTCCTACGTCCTACACGGACCCTTCCCTGGCGGAACGAGAACTTGGCTGGAAGGCCGAACTGACGATCGAAGATATCTGCAGAGATGCATGGCGATGGCAAGCTGAAAACCCTGCTGGCTATCCTTAGCGATATTCAACGCGGAAAATATCTGCCGTGCCGATCCCGTCTTCCCGTTCACCGGTAACGTAGAAATATCGACCCCTTGAATCAAACGCAACCGATTCCAGGCCAGATATATAAGGCAGACGAATGCGACCAGGACTGCCTGAAAAAGCTTCGGCCCAGTTCTCACCCAACTTGCGCCTGTACAGGTACGCTTCCTTGTAGGTCACCACGACGGCATCCCTGCCATTAATGTCGAAGGCCGTCGGCATGGAGCTGTATGCACCATCTGAGGGATCTTCTCGTAAATCTCTCTCGGTAGGCCGCGGAATACCATCAAGTACCACCACTGGTTCAGCCGTAACGATATCGTCGCCTGGTTGAAGCGGTAACCTGAAGACTTCCGGCGGAACATATCGTTTCGAGATCAGAAATATCGAATTGCTTCCGGCATCCACTGCAACGGATTCTACATCCCGGTAGCCCTCGGGAAAGTTAAAGCTGAATTGCCACGCCAACTTGAGAGTATCGCCTTCAGTTTCTGCTTCGGGGGCGTCGAAAACAAGGATGTTTAATCGTCGCCGCCAATGTAGGTTATCCCCGGTATCCGCGACCAACAGGTAGGACTTTCCATCCAAGGCGAAAGCAGCCAGATCTTCAAAGTCATGTGTATAGGGATAATCAATCGGCCAGTGCCCTGCTTCCTTGCCATTGAGTGTTAGCGCATAGATACCTGGCGGATTACCGCTGTCATTGACGGCAAATAGCAGCTTTGGCTCCGTGCTGAATGCAGCAAGGCCGCTGGTTTCGGGCAAGTCTTCACTTTCCAGCTTGCCCATCCACAGAACAGGTTTGGACAGGACCCTTAGCTCGTCGGCTTTAACACGGTTAGTACCTGATTCGACGAGGCCATTACCCAATAATCCACGGGTAAACGTCGCGACGCCGCTCGGGACATCAAGACCGTGATAAAACCCGAAGGCTGCGATCGCGATAAAGGGTGATAGCAGTACCAACAGAATCACGACTGCCATGACCGTCAGGCGTTTCGTCATCCGCCGGAAATTCTGTAAAGGAAGTGGACTTCGCTAGTGGCCGCAACTTTTTCCAGGAAAGGCGTGTGAATGATTTCACCATCAATGGCCACCGCCATCTTCATCAGCTCATCGTGCTCAAGGGCAGAATACTGATTGGAAATCTCAGTAACAATATCCTTGAACACCTCGGCGTCAACGCGGGTTTGTTGTTCTCCAGTGAGCTTTTGCAGTTCACTGGAGAAGATCACTATCGCCATTGGTCAGCCATTCTGGATCAATGCTAGAACCCGAGGGGGGGAGCAGGGTAACTCTTCCACCTTCCGGTCAATCGCATTGCCAACGGCGTATCCAACAGCACCAAGCGGCGGAATGATTCCGGTTTCACCAACCCCTCTGACACCATAGGGATGGAAGGCATTTGGCACTTCTACAGTGATGGTCTCTATCATCGGAAGATCAGACGCCAGCGGAATCCTGTAGTCCAGAAAACCAGGGTTTTCCATTACACCGTCTGCGTTGAAGATGTATTCTTCGTTCAGTGCCCAGCCAATACCCTGAACAGCACCACCTTGTAACTGGCCTTCCACATAGCCGGGATGAATGGCCTTGCCAGCATCCTGGATTGCGGTGTAGCGGGTAACATCAACCTTGCCGGTTTCCTTGTCGACCGCCACATCACAGATATGAACCGCGAAACTTGGACCGGCTCCCCGGGCATTGATGTTTGCGTTACCAGAGATTTGACCACCTGTTTTCTCTGCACTCTTACATACTTCTGCCAGTGTCATAGAATCCTCGCCCGCAGTATTTCGAGCTACACCGTCGGCGTATTCCACCTGCTCAGCGGTGACATTCCAGACAGCCGCTGCTCGTTCTTTTACCTGTGCAACAACTTTTTCAGAGGCTTCGATCACTGCCATACCCGTTGCGAAGGTTGTACGACTACCACCTGTTCCCTGGCTATATGGCAGGTTTTCTGTGTCAGCGATGATGGGCTTCAGGTTTTTAGGTTCTATCTGTAAAACCTCTGCCGCCATCATCTGCATAGACGCCCGTGAACCACCAATATCGGGAGAACCTTCAACAATAGTTCCCGTCCCGTCAGGGTTCATATTGACTGACACACTGGACTGACCACCAATGTTAAACCAGAAACCTGAAGCAAGACCGCGACCTTGCCCTTCTGGTAACGCGGACTGGTAATGCGGGGAGTTTTTCGCTGCTTCAAGACACTCTACCAATCCAACCCTCTTGAGCTTCGGCCCATAGATGGTTTGAGTCCCTTCTTTGGCGGCATTTTTCAACCTGAGATCAATCGGATCCATGCCCAGCTTCTCAGCTAATTCATTGACCACCATTTCTGCCGCATATTCTGCCTGGGGCGCCCCGGGTGCCCGATAAGCAGCAACCTTGGATTTGTTAACGACGACATCGAATCCCTCGACCAATACATTGGGACAATCGTAGGGTGTAAACATGGTCATCACACCTGGCACCATCGGTGAACCTTTAAAGGCACCTGCCTCGTAGGCCATCCAGCCTTGCATTGCAGTAATTGTTCCGTCTTTCTTTACGCCGACTTTTGCTTTCAGTTTTGCGGCTGAAGTTGGGCCGGTAGCAATAAATACTTCTTCACGATCCATCACCATCTTCACCGGGCGGCCCGATTTCTTGGAAAGTACGAGTGCTACCGGCTCCTGGTAAATAACCGTCTTACCACCAAAGCCACCACCAATCTCGCTGGCAATAACTTTGAGCTTGCCAAGTTCCATACCTAGTACTTTTGCAGTAAGCGTCCTTACGTCGAAATGGCCCTGCGTGCAGCACCAGACCATTGATTGGCCATTTTCGTCGTAAGTTACTGTACAGGCATGAGGCTCAATGTAACCCTGGTGAGCCGTAGGTGTTCGAAACTCTCGCTCAACAATGACATCGGCCTCGGCAAAACCGGCTTCAACATCACCCATTTTCATTTCGACACGGGTTGCAATATTGGAAGCCTTCGATGGCTTCTCGTCGTAGCCAGCGGTGAACATATCGTCATGCAGGACAGGCGAATCTTCCTTCATGGCATCTTCGACGTCCATCACAGACGGTAGAAGTTCATATTCCACATCGATTAGGCCAAGCGCATCTTTTGCCGCCCTCTCCGTTCTGGCGGCGATAGCCGCGATCGCATGACCATGGTAAAGCACCTTGTCATCCGCCAGACAATTTCTCGCAACGTCAAGTACGCCCGCAGCGCCTTCAGTTCCGGCAACACTTTCTGACTGAAGGGTTACAAAATCCTTAAATGTGGCTACCGACATCACATCCGGGTGAGCTTCAGCCTTGCTGGTGTCAATAGAAATAATTTTGGCATGGGCATGAGGGCTTCTAAGGGTTTTACCCCAGATCATTCCCGGTAAAGTAAGATCAGCGCCGTAGGCTGCTCGGCCGGTTACCTTATCAAAACCGTCTGGCCGGATGGTTCGCTGACCGATGTACTTGAATTCCTGTGCTTCACTCATGATCAGGCACCTCCTCTCAAAGTTTCAGCGGAATCCATCACCGCCCTGATAATTTTGTCATAACCGGTACACCGGCAAAGGTTTCCCGCAAGATAGTATCTGGCCTCCTCTTCGGTGGGATTCGGGTTCTCTTCAAGCAATGCTTTGGCACTGACAATTAAACCCGGTGTGCATATGCCGCACTGCAGCGCAGCGTGTTCAAGGAACTTCTCCTGAATCACGTGCAGACCATCACCGGTGCTTACACCCTCAATTGTTCCAACTTCCGCGCCTTCTACTTCGACACCCAGTACTAGACAGGAACAAACAAGCCGGCCATTGAGGGTCACCGAACAGGCACCACAATCGCCGGAGCCACAGCCTTCCTTTGTGCCCGTCAGGTTCAGGTCATTACGCAGTACGTCGAGCAAGGTATCCCCGGGCTCGCACAGAAATTCTTGTGGTTGCCCGTTGATACTGGTTGTTACGTGTGATTTTGCCATTTTTCTAGTTTCCCTTCGCTCTTGTCGCGGCTATTCTTGCGGCGCGTTTTACCAATACACCAACGATCTGTCTTCTATACTCAGCGGTGCCTCTTCTGTCTGTAATCGGGCTGGACGCGGCACTCGCAGCAGCTGCTGCTGCTTGCAATGCGTCGTCATCCAGCCTGGTCCCGATCAGCGCATCTGCCGCTGCGCCGACAAGCAGTACGGTCGGCGCAACGGCGCCAATCGCAACTCGCGCAGCAGTGCAAGTGCCGGCATCATCGAGCGTCACACTTACACCCGCGCCTGCAACCGCTATATCCATTTCAGTTCTCGGGATAAACCGCAAATAGGCATCAGAAGTCTTCGCCGCCGGTGCCGGCACGTGGATCATTTTGAGCAGTTCGCCCTTTTCCATGCAGTTTCGACCGACGCCTGTCATGAAGTCTTCAGCTGCGACCGTCCGCTCACCACCGGGTCCTGCGATCACGCATTGTGCGCTATTCACTACCAGCGCAGGAATCGTATCCGCGGCGGGAGAAGAATTGCATAAATTGCCCCCCAGACTGGCCCGGCCCTGAACCTGCGTTGATCCAATCAGGTAAGCGGCTTCCACCAGCCCGGGAAAGACCTTTTGGATATCATCTCTCGCGGTAAACTCTGCACAGCTCATGGAAGGACCCAGGTCCAGTCCATCAGCCGACAAGTTTGCATCCAGCATACCGTCGATTCTCTTAACATCTACAAACAAGCGGGACTCGTCAGTGCTCCCGTTAGTCTGGATAATCAGGTCAGTGCCGCCGGCTAGTATCTTTGCGGGAATATCTGCATTGGCCAAAAGACTAATTGCACCGTCTATCGAATCAGGTGCCTCATATACGACTGATACCATCTTTCCTCCTGTTGAACGTCGGCTGCTCTGCCGGATGTTATAAAGGAGCGTATATATACCACGCGATGCCGGATCGCACCACGACAAACTGGCATCAGACCGTCTTGTACATTCATAAAATCCTCTTCGGTAAATGAGCTGAAACCCGATGCAAAATGTTCTTAATAAGCTCTTCGGAAAACGCAAGGACAAAGAATTTATTGCCCTCATACAGGCAGCTCTGGAAGATCAAACCATTCGGCAGAATTTGTTAACGCTGCTGGCACTTCCCCAGCCACAACGGCTTAGCCAACTCCAGAAATGGGAAATCGAACTGGAGGAAGAGCATGCACCACAGCCCCTGATCAGCGCTATGGGTTTCCTCAAGGACGCTGACATCGCCGACCGCACGCTATATATTTTAAATAAATATGATATATAACAATAGTTTAAAGTATATTTTGAAAGTATTTTCTTGCATTGTATCGATGAGTTAGCATGAATGATCGACCTACAGATCAGATGAACAAAGATCGAACCCCGGTTGAGTGATGCCAACCAGGTACAGCTGCCAAAATCAGCAGGCCATTCACCCCGCAAAGCCAAATCACAACCGCCTTTATCTTCAGGCTGTTGAAGATCACCATGACCACCAGTATTGCTTCAGGGAACCTGTGACCTCTCAAACAGCCGCCCAGGAAAACCGGTCTCGTTGTAGAGGTTACCGGGATGATTCAGGAGCCGAAGCTATCGCTATAGCCAGCAGGTATTTCAATCACTCAACACTCGTCAACGTCAGACCTCACTCTTGCTGCGCTACCTCAGAGGTGTTTCAGACGTTGAGATAAGATTACCGCGAACAGCCGCCGAAATGATTAGAGACTTAGGGATCAACCCGTTTGACCTGATGACTAACAACCCTGACAGGCTAACGGCGCTTGTTAACACAGCAATCTCGGTTAACTTTCGTTTATCCACAACCCTTAATACCAACAAGTACAATGCCGATCCTCTGAATAGGAAAAAGAAAAGTACGAACATCGGTCATTTACCCATGTTGACCCGCCTATAATGGATTGATCTGTCTATAATGCACGCTATGGATATACAAGTAGTACAAGCAAATCCGCAGCACACTGAAGTTATTGCTGAGTTCAATCAGGCGATGGCGATTGAGACCGAAGGCAAGAAGTTACCCTGGGATAAAATCCACCCTGGCATTAACGCAATCCTTCGGGATAGCTCCCTTGGGTTCTACCTGGTTGCGCTGGATCAGGGAGAGGTGGTCGGATGCCTCGCGATCAGCTACGAGTGGAGCGACTGGCGCAATAGTTTGTTCTGGTGGATTCAAAGTGTGTTCGTCGCACCCTCACATCGTGCGAAGGGTGTGTTCACTGCAATGTACTCGCATGTAAAGGGCCTTGCTTCCTCTAGGCCTGGCGTGTGTGGTATCAGACTATATGTCGAAAAAGACAACACAACAGCACAACTGACCTACAAAAAACTGGGAATGATCGAAACCCACTACAGAATCATGGAAGAAGAATTCGAGTAATGAGTACCCATACCTGATGCAGATACGCGGCTATGGCAATAATAAAACCTATGATGAACTGTTCTCGTCGGGAAAGGCTCGGTCAGGACTGGGCGAACTCAGTAAATTCCTCAAATCGAAAACGCCGGCCGAACTAAACGCCCTCCGGCACGACGCCGAGCTTACAATCAGGTCTCTTGGTATAAGTTTCACCGTCTACTCTGAAGGCCAGAACATTGATCGGGAATGGCCATTCGATATCATCCCAAGAACAATAATGCGGAAAGAATGGGATTACATAGAAAAGGGGCTCGTTCAGCGTCTTCGTGCACTTAATGCCTTTATCGATGACGTCTATAACGACCGCAAGATCCTTAAAGATAAAGTGGTACCTGAAGAACTTCTCAAAACTTCAAAAAATTACCGGGCAATTTGCGAAGGAATGAAACCGGCACATGGTGTCTGGGCTCATGTTTGTGGCTCCGACATCATCAGGGACAGCGACGGCACAGTTTATGTGCTTGAAGACAACCTGCGAGTTCCTTCGGGTGTTTCCTACATGCTTGAAAACAGGAATATCTCCAAAAAGGTTCTTCCAGAGCTATTTGAAAAATACTCGATTCTACCCATGGACAACTACCCGGCCCAGTTACTGGATACGTTGAGCTCTATTTCACCGCGGCCCAAAGATCTGCCAGAGGTGGTCGTACTGACCCCAGGTATCTTCAACTCTGCCTATTTCGAGCATTCCTTCCTTGCCCAACGCATGGGGGCTGAACTGGTGGAAGGCCGGGACCTGGTGGTTGGCGACGACGATTGCGTTTATATGAAAACCGTTGAGGGACTCAGTCGCGTCGATGTCATCTACCGGCGAGTTGATGATTTATTTCTCGACCCTGAAGTCTTCAACAAAGACTCAATACTCGGCGTAAAGGGGCTGATGCGCGCCTGGAGAAAAGGCAACGTAGCCCTTGCCAACGCACCAGGAGCAGGTGTTGCGGATGACAAAGTGGTCTATACCTACGTGCCCGCAATGATTAAGTACTACCTCGACGAAGATCCCATCCTGCCTAACGTGCCCAGCTACATGTGTTCTGACAAGCAACAAATGAAACACGTTCTGGAAAACATGGAAAACCTTGTGGTTAAGCCTGCTGATGAATCTGGCGGATATGGCATGTACATTGGCCCAACAGAGACCAAACGCCGAACGTCAGAGATGCGCCGACAGATCAAATCAAACCCGAGAAACTTCATCGCTCAGCCAATTATTAATCTCTCTACTGTGCCAACCCTGTCGGGTAACTCGATCGAACCGCGGCATGTAGACCTCAGGCCTTTCATCCTGCAGAGCGACCGGAGTTTTGTGACTGCCGGAGGACTAACACGAGTAGCGTTGGTAAAAGGATCGCTGATTGTGAATTCTTCGCAGGGCGGTGGCAGTAAGGACACCTGGATAATCGACCTGCCAGGGAGAACTCGCTAATGTTGTCTCGTGTTGCAGAAAGGATGTTCTGGATAGGCCGATATATGGAGCGCGTGGAAAGTACCGCGCTTCTGTTAAGAGTTAATACGAACCTCGCACTGGACTTGCCTAACTCAAAGCATGTCTGGGCAAGCCTGATCGACATTACCGGTGACAAGGATAACTTCCACGAGACTTATCAACTGGAGAATGAACAGAACGTCGTCAAGTTTCTGACCCAGGGTGAGACCTCGTCTATCCGAACCGCACTGAAGAATGCCAGGGAAAACGCTCGGACAAGCCGTGAAATCATGCCCAGGGAAGCGTGGGAAAAAATCAATAAACTCCACCACTTTGTAGAAAACAACCTGAAAAAACCTCTCAAACGCGAAGGACGGGATGCGTTTCTCGGTGAAGTCATCGGCCGCTGTCATGAGTTCACAGGATATTTGACAGGTTGCATGAGCGTAACCCAGGCATTCAACTTCATGAAATTGGGTCGTAAGCTTGAACGCGCAGATATGACAACCCGTATACTCGATATCGGTTGTTACAATCTAAATGATCCAAAGCATAACGAGCTTGCAGATTATGAACGGTTACTTTGGACAAGCCTTCTAATGTCAGTCTCCGGTTACCAGATGTATCGACAGCACGTTGATGATCATGTGAATGGAGAGGATGTCGCAGACTTCCTGTTGCGGGATGAACATTTCCCAAGGTCTGTAGACTTTTGTCTGGACGAGGTATCCGAATGTTGTGAGCAGTTACCACTATCGGACGAACCACAGCGAGCAACTAATCTTGCGCAGCGAAGAATCAAAAACTCAAATGTGATCGACTTATTCTCCAGCGGTGAATTGCATTGGTTTATTGATGAGGTTCAGCTGGATCTTGCAAGAATTCACCATCAGGTTGAAACGACCTGGTTCACCTACAGGAATGATCCCGCCGCTTGAATAGCGCTATTTTTTGGTTAAGCGGTTTAGCAGACTAATCTACAGCCCTTTCTAAGCAAAAAGAGCTACAAAAAAAACAGCTACATAGTAGCTGTTGCGTTCACGGAGTTGAGGCTGCCCGCCAGATAGGTTTCGATCTTATCTTTCGCAATATTATCAGGGTCGCTGAACTGAATCCCGACACCCGGAATGTGTGGGCTCTTGACCCCTTTCCTGGCTATCCAAACGACTTTGCCTGCTACCGGAATCTTCTCGGATTCGTCCATCAGGCTTAGCAGAATAAAGACATCGTCTTCCAGATCGTATTCGGTTCGGTTCGCAATGAACAAGCCACCATTTTTGATAAATGGCATGTAGTAGTTATGTAGCACGACCTTGTCCCTGATCGTCAGGGCGATCATGGTTTTCTTGCCGCCGCCCCGGGCTAGCTTTGCCATAACTACTTACCTGGAATGTGGTGTTCGAGATCATGCCCTATGAGTTTCTATTCTTCAAGCCGCGAATGATGACCATAGATCACCAGAACGAAATAGTGGTTCGCAACGACTTAACCAGCTTTGACAAACACCCCTTCCAGCAGCATCTGGCCATTTGGATTGGAAGTTCCGTTAAGTTGGCCCTGCGCCTCGCTGATGTGATCCAATAATTTGTATCTGTCCGCAATAGATGTCAGGTTGCTGTATTGCTCGATGGTTTCGCTTAAATCTCTGTTTTTGATCACCTTGCCACCAGACAACTTGAAAACGATCGAGTCTGAAACAAGTTGATAGAGCAGTTCAAGAACACGCCCAACCTCTTCTTTGGCCATCAATGCAGCCACCTGAATCGGAGACCTGACCCCCTCAGATAATGGGACCAGGTGTGAAGCCAGTTCCTGCCTTAGCTTTAGGTAATCCTCATCAATGGAGTTCAGCACTCGAAGCGGCATACCGCCGGCAATGCCCAATAGCAATTCAACATCAGCAGAGGAATCCATTTGACCCTGCAACCATACGACGGCTTCCTGTTGGGAAGGTGAACCCAGGTTAATCCGCTGACAGCGACTTCGCAAAGTCGGTAGTAAACGCGTAGGTTGATCCGACACCAGGCATATCAGCGTATTGGATGGCGGTTCTTCCAGAACTTTTAAGAGCGCATTTGCAGACTCGATATTTAGCTTATCCGCAGGGTTGATGGTACAAACCTTGTATCCACCCTGTTGAGCAGTCTGGGTCGCCCAGTGAATGAGCTCTCTAATCTGATCAATACGAATCTGCTTTGAGTCTTCAAGCGTTAGTTCCACGAGGTCCGGGTGCGTACCCGCCGCAACGAGGTTACATTGGCGACATTCACCGCACGGTTTGTCGTGGCCGCGACATAGCAGGTAAGCACCTAAACAAGCGGCAAAGTTAGCCTTCCCTGAGTCAGATGGCCCAGCGAGCAAAATCCCATGTGGCATTTTTCCATCGGCTATCTGGGCACAGACTCTCTGCCACGATGAAGCCTGCCAGGGCAGCAAGGCTATCATTCGAATAGTTCTTTTATGATAGTGCTAATGTCTGCCTGCACATCGATGAGGGGACGGCCGGCATCGACCAGGTGATATCCAGGTTGACTGGAACGACTGACAAACGCCGCTCTTACTCGCTCAAAAAACTCCCTCTCCTCTGATTCAAATCTGTCCGCTTCGGACACTTTGCTTGCCCTTTCCAGGCCAGCCTGCACATCGAGATCAAGAATAATGACGAGATCCGGCCTGAAGCCTCCGAGCACTTGATGTTCAAGTGCAGCCACGGCTTCGCTACCCAGTTGCCTCCCTCCGCCCTGATAGGCATACGAGGAATCCGTAAAACGGTCAGAAACAACCCAGGTACCTCGGGCCAATGCAGGTTTTATTACTTCTTCAACATGCTGTGCCCTTGCGGCAAACATTAGAAGTAATTCAGCCATTGGCGTCATCCCGTGTTCATCTTTATCAAGCAGGATTTCCCGAACCCTTTCCCCCAGCGTTGTGCCCCCTGGTTCCCGGGTGACGAGCACATCGTATCCGCCTGATTTCACAAACCCTGAAATCAGCTCCAGGTTGGTCGATTTCCCAACACCTTCAACGCCTTCAAGTGTAATGAACTTTCCTGTGGTCATTGTTTCCGCTTTTTCTGGTACCGATTGACTGCCTTATTGTGTTCTTCGAGGCTGACTGAAAAATAACTTTTCCCGTCACCCATCGCGACAAAATAGAAGTATGGATGACTTGAGCCGCCAAGTGCAGCGTTGATTGACGCGCGCCCGGGGGAACAAATCGGCCCCGGGGGTAAACCCGTTCTTGTGTAGGTATTGTAGGGGGTATCCGACTTCAGGTGAGACCTTTTAAGGTCTCCGTCGAAATCAGCGCCCAGGCCAAAGATTACCGTTGGATCTGATTGAAGCTTCATGCCTGTGTCGAGTCGGTTATGAAACACTGAAGCGATCTTCTCCCGGTCAGGACCATATCCTGTCTCTTTTTCTATCATAGATGCGAGGATCAACGCATCAAAGGGAGTTGAAACCGCCGTCATCGCTCGCCCGTTCCACTCGTCACCCAGCACTTCCTTCATTTTGCGAGCGGCTAATTTGAGAATATCCAGATCTGAGTCGCCCAGGATGTACTGGTATGTATCCGGGAACAGCGAACCCTCGAGTTCTGCTGTCAACCCCAGTGACTGGCCCAGATCCTCTCTGGTCATTCCAGTCGTTTTCGCATCAAGGTAAGGGGCTTCCTGAAGTCTCGCCAGCCATTCCTTCACGCGCAACCCCTCAGGGAAAGTAATGCGATACCGGATCACTTTCCCTGAGCGAAAAAGCGCCAGAACATCCTGACTTGGCATTCCTGCTTTCAGTTGGTATTGGCCGGCCTGAATTGAACCCGCATCACGAGTCAGTATGGCAAACGCGTTAAACGCGATGTTGTTAACCGGTAGCAGGTCATCTCTTGTCAGGCGCTTTGTAATAGCAGACAGATTACTACCGGGTTCGATGGTGAAGACACTGTCCTTGGAAACGGGTACTGAAAGCTGATCGTGGACATATACCGCAACCAGGCTGCACAGGAACAGCAGCGACAGCGCAGTTGCCAGTGCTAGCTTGAATAAATTAGCGGCCATTGCCGTGTTTCAATCCAGTTGCTTAAATATCAGGGTTCCGTTGGTACCGCCAAACCCAAATGAATTCGATAGAGACGCCCTGATTGGTATCTCCTTCGCCCGGTGCGGTACGTAATCGAGATCACACCCTTCTTCCGGATTATCCAGATTAATGGTTGGTGGTGCGACCTGGTCGCGAAGTGCAAGGACACAGATAACGGACTCGACCGAACCTGCTGCACCCAGCGCATGACCAATCATGGATTTAGTTGAGCTGACCGCGACTTTATTGGCATCGCTACCCATGACCGTCTTGATCGCCACGGTTTCTGCAATATCACCCAGCACAGTCGACGTGCCGTGAGCGTTGATATAGCCAATCTCACTGGCCGGCATTTCGGCATCATTGAGTGCATTTTGCATTGATCGAGCCGCACCCTGTCCATTTTCAGATGGAGAGGTTATATGCGAGGCATCCGCGCTCATGCCGAAACCTGCCAGTTCACAATAGATCCTGGCTCCTCGAGTTTTTGCTTGTTCATATTCTTCCAACACCAGCACTGCAGCAGCATCACTTAACACAAACCCATCCCGGTCCCTGTCCCAGGGACGACTGGCGCGCTCAGGTTCCTCATTACGTGTCGATAAGGCTCGCATGGCGGCGAAGCCTGCCATAGTCGTTGGCGACGTCGATTTCTCCGCTCCACCAACCACCATCGCATCGGCGTCACCTGACGCGATGAGTCGAGCCCCGAAACCAATATTATGTGTGCCTGTTGTGCAGGCTGTGGTGATTGCAATATTTGGCCCCTGTAGACCGTACATAATCGATAAGTGACCTGCGATCATATTGATAATGCACGAGGGTACAAAAAATGGGGATACCTTAGCGGGTCCGCGGCTGTTAACCACATCGTGACAGGTCTCGATGGTGACAATGCCGCCAATGCCTGAACCGACCGCGACCCCGATTCTGTCTCTGTTTTCGTCAGTGACTTCCAAACCTGAATCTCGCATAGCCTGAATACCAGCGACCAGGCCAAACTGCATAAAACCATCCATCCGGCGGGCTTCTTTTGGCGGCAGGTACTCTGAAATATCGAATTCAGGCACATGACCACCAAAACGAACCGGGTAATCGGTGGTATCAAAACTTTCAATTGGCGCGATGCCGCTCTTTCCAGCGGTTAGCCCTTGCCAGGAAGATTCAAGATCAACACCTAGTGGCGTAAGCATCCCCATGCCGGTCACAACGACTCTTCGTTTAGACACGCGGGTCCCCTCTAATTAGATCAAATAGCGAAACAGTATTAGAATAATCTAAAAAGCCGCGATCACCTGTGATGATCGCGGCTTCGTTTAGAACTTCAATAACTACTTATGGGCTTCGATATAATCGATGGCCTCTTTGACGGTCGTAATCTTTTCAGCTTCTTCGTCTGGAATTTCAGTTTCGAATTCTTCTTCCAGCGCCATGACTAGCTCGACTGTGTCGAGGGAATCCGCACCCAGATCTTCAACGAAGGAAGCTTCCGAAGTTACCTCCTCTTCCTTTACACCAAGTTGTTCACATACCAGTTTAGTCACTCGCTCTACGATGGTGCTCATGTCTAGAATTACTCCTACATAGTGGCAGTCAAGCTGCGCTAGTTTAATAAAATGCCAGATGGTTCTTCAAGTTATTTACCCGGCTACCCCCACAACAGGGGCCGTGATTAAAGCTTTCGGCTAGCTCATATACATGCCGCCGTTAATATGGACCGTCTCTCCGGTGATGTAGCCAGCCCCCTCTCCTGCCAGGAAACCAGCCAAAGCTGCTACTTCAGCTACCTCGCCAAGCCTGCCGAGCGGAATGCGCTCAAGCATCGTATTTCGCTGATCATCGCTAAGTTCGTCTGTCATATCAGTGCCAATAAGACCTGGCGCAATACAATTCACGGTGATTCCACGAGAACCCAACTCTGCAGCCAGGGATTTGCTATAGCCAACTATTCCGGCCTTGGCAGCAGCATAATTGCTTTGTCCCGGATTACCCATGGCGCCGACAACGGATGTCAGGTTAATAACCCTTCCCCAACGCGCCTTGGTCATACCTCTCAGACAGTGTTTGGTTACCTTGAACAACGCTGACAAGTTAGTGCCAATAACATCGTCCCACTCGTCATCTTTCATTCGCAGTGCAAGGTTATCCCTGGTGATTCCGGCGTTGTTCACCAATACCAAAGGGGCATCATGCGCTTCTTTTATCGTTTGAAACAGCTGTTCAATAGAGTCTCGCTCCATAAGATTCAGGACATAGCCTACTCCATTGTCACCAAGAGCCTCGAAAACTGACCTGGCACCACCTTCTGTGGTCGCTGTACCCAAGACAAAGAAACCATCTTCAACCAGACGGGCAGCAATCGCTTTGCCAATTCCCCTGCTCGCTCCGGTGACCAGTGCAACTTTCTGCTCACTCATTAACGAGCGCCTCTGAAACAATCGCTATGGACGCCGCAGAATTTATACTGTGACCAGTAATCGATTTGTCGATTCGCTTGCTCAGGCCTGTCAGCACCTTACCTGGGCCACATTCAACCAGTGTTGCTACACCGATCTGCTTCATCATAAGAACGGTGTCAGTCCAGAGGACCGCGCCATACATTTGTTTGACCAGGTTTGTCCTGATCTCTTCAGGGTCATCATGTACTGCCGCATCGATATTCTGTACAACAATTGTCGTGGGTTTTGCGAAGTTGACTTCGTTCAACACACCGGCCAGCTCTTCAGCAGCGGGTTTCATCAACTCGCTATGAAATGGGGCGCTGGCTGAGAGCGCTATTGCGCGTCGCGCACCGGCTTCCTTACAACCCTCTATCGCCCGCTCGATGGCGGCATTGTTTCCTGCGATTACAACCTGACCAGGAGAATTATAGTTAACAGCCTGAACGACCTTTCCCTGGGCTGCTGCAATGCAAACCTCCCTGACCTGCTCATCATCGAGTCCAAGCACCGCTGCCATACCACCTTCGCCCAGGGGAACTGCGGTTTGCATGAACTGGCCTCTTTTCTGGACCAGCATTACCGCATCTGAAAATTGCAGTACATCCGCCGCAACAAGCGCAGAGTATTCACCGAGACTGTGGCCGGCCACAACATCTGGCGAGGGTAGCCCCCGAGCCTGCGCAAGACGAAATAAGGCAATTGAAGCGGTCAGTAATGCCGGCTGCGTATATTCCGTTTGATTTAACTGGTCTTCAGGACCATTTTCAACCAGATCCCATAGATCATAGCCAAGAACTGAAGACGCCTCAGCAAACAGGTCTGCACATGCTTCGCGTGCATCCTCCAGCATACCAACTTCCTGGGAGCCCTGGCCCGGAAAAACAAATGCTAATTTAGTCATAGGATATAGGCACCATGCCAATCACTAACGGTGCCAATCGGCCTAATCGTCGTCTTTGTGTACGACTTTTTTGCCGCGATAGAAGCCATCCGCAGTCACATGGTGACGACGATGCGTTTCCCCTGTTGTTGAATCTTCAGACAGAGTTGGTCCAGTCAGAGAATCATGAGACCTGCGTTGCCCTCTACGGGATCGGGTAACTTTACTTTTTTGAACAGCCATGTCAGTTCTCTACCTATTATGTGTTCTGTTTGTCTATCGTTTTCGCCAAATCAGCAAAAGGTCGATAAGTAGTTTGCGCTTCTTGTACTTTCTGTACTTCCTGCAGGACTATTTCTTGCTGCTCGTAATCTGTCTCAAGGCATTGGCCCTCTTCGTGCCGGGGAATCATCGGCATAGCCAATATCAATTCATCCTCAACCAGTTCCGCAACCGATATTACCTTGTCTGGCGCGACGATAGCATCGTCGACTTCAGACAGACGTTCCAGTTTGGATTCGTCAGATACGACTTGCAATGCAACATCGCAACTGACTTGTCGCCTGAACTGCTGCATGCAATTCTGGCATATCAGACATACCTCTGTGGCCGCTGATCCATTAACGCTGGTACTACCGAAATCACCCTTACTGAACTCGAGCCGAAGGTAGACATCACCTTCACTCACAACAAGCATTTCACCGAATCGGTGAAAACACTGGATGGGTAGCGTACCCTCTATAAGCCCTGCCTGATTGGCCAGCTTACGATGGTCAACCCGCTCTGGGATGGGCCCTGTCGACATATCGCGCGCATCTTACCCTCACGTTTTT
>LWDU01031976.1_pt1 | contig 18362 bp, 15 predicted proteins | sample 727161 | NCBI WGS metagenome assembly LWDU01 (sample SAMN04566230, study PRJNA314399) | hydrothermal vent metagenome | isolation source: deep sea hydrothermal plume seawater | place: Mexico: Gulf of California, Guaymas Basin | collected 2004-07-11
ACAACAATAATTATTTGTGAGTAATTTAGATTTGAATTAAGTAATTGTTGAATTACTAATTTAGTTGAAGGCACCCCGTTCAAATTTAGTAGAGGCTTATGAGTTGTAATTCCTTGTTTTATCATCCGGCTGCCTTTCCCACCACATAACAAGACCGCTGCTAGGGGTGGTGTTGAATTGTCAAGCTTAGGCATCATGTATTCAGCATCAATTATTGATGCTGCGCGCCCAGCATAACATTCTTGGATTATTTCCTCACCTAGTGGGGAGAGGTCAACGTTGTTGTCAGTTAGTAATAGTAGATTGCCACCAAACCCCGCACCCATCACCTTGATTCCATAAACACCCGGAATTTCTCTTGCTTGGTTGGCGAATTGATCCATTTCTGGAGTCCTTATACCATACAATTCACCAGCATCAACCCATGCTTCATTCATAATGTTACCAATTTGTTCAGCAGTACTATTACCACTTGTTAGTATAGATTGCATGCGTTTACTTCTATCTAATTCGCGCATGGCAAATCTAAATCTATCTGCAATTTTAATTTCAAAATTAACATCAAAAAGAGCAGGATACATTTTTTCAAACACTTCACATTCATTTGGCCAACGGTTGGTGATTTCCTCGCGAGACATTTTTTCAGGTAATTCTCTAGCCACATTTTTCCAATCATCTTGCCAATTTTTAGAAACCAACCTTGGTATAATTTCCCGGGCTACGAAAGCGAGTTCGTTGAAAGCTCGTTTTACCTCATCTCCTTTCTTTGATGGATGTGTAAACAGTGTTGCAAATTTCACATCATTCATTTCCTTAGGCAATTCAATTACTTGTTGTGAAAAAGGATTGAAGGTCAATCTCAAAACTGAATTACTGTGGCTATACATCATTGTAGCATGGTCCATCATTCCACCCCTAGTGCCACAAAACCATTCAGCCTCAGCGGTGGTGAAAGTCATAACTTCAGCATCAGTTGTAAGTTGATTTGATAATCGAATAGCAAACATTCCACAAATTGCTAATGCAGAAGATGAAGAAGAGCCGGAATCTGGTGGGATAGTAGAAGTAATTGACATATTGAAACCTAATTTCACTTCTTCAAACATTTGTGCATGTCTAACAGATCCCATCACATAATTTGACCAATGGGGTGTCGGTGCCCCCAGCGCCTCAAGCCATGACAACCAATCATCACCAATAGGGGCGTTTTCTCCTAATTTTTGCTCCCATTGTTCAAATCCATCACCCGACGAATTACAGGAAACAACTTCATCATCGCGTGGCCCAACAACAGCATACATTACTTGTGAGTCACTTGCCATTACAACAAGTTCTGATGTAAATCCCGGCCAATAATCAGTATGGTCGGCAGCCAAACAGATTCTAGCAGGAACCCGAATTACCCAAATTGGGCCGACACCATACAGTTCTTCGTATCGTTGTACTGCATCCACAATTTCATTATTTTTTCCTTTGAATAGGTGGATTATTGTCGTGGAGTTTCTTGCACCAATCATTGCGCCGCACCCCTCGTGGCACTGAGAGATTCTTCAACCATATTTCCAATAGACCACGTTGGGGCCCAATCAATATAAGACATAATTTCAGAATTATCAACACTACCTGATAATTCAAAATTAGCAGGTTCAATCGTTTCTGTTTTACAATCGGTTCCATATATGAATAATTCAGCAAGTTTAGTGACAGTGAGGGGTGAGCCCCCTCCAACTGGGAGAAATACATCAGTTTCAGGCGCACCCATCGACGCGAGTTTGACTAACAAGGAAACTAAATTTTCAACATGAATCAAATCCTTGGTAGCTAAACCATCACCCATTATATTTAGCATTCTTTTTTCATGAAATTGTTTCGCGAAAACACCCACAACCCCCCGGGGTAAACCATCTAGGCCTATTCCCTGAACACTCGAACAACGCAGGGCCGTAACCCTATGTTTCGATGATTTGAAAGTTTCTTCCATCTCAATTTTTCCCAACCCATAATCATCAATTGGGTTCAAAGGAGATTTACTAGTAAAACACGGTAACCCATTTGGATAAACTCTAATCGAAGATAGGGCGATGATGTGAATATTTTGCATTGGTTCAATAATATCAATCAAACGATTAGCAAGGTTTTGTACGTTTTCTCCCCTACTGCCACTATTCTCATCTAAAGTTGATGGCGTTGGATTCGCTAAATGCACAATTGTGCGGCAGCCACGCCCATTTATCACATCACGAATTTCTTCATTTGTTGAATTTCTCAAGTCAATTTGAAACCCATTTTCGTCAAGCGCCTGCATCAGATGAGAACCAATGAATCCGGTTGCCCCGGTAACGCCAATCATAATCTCACATCAGTCAAGGCCAAGGGCAACAACACACTCTTCAATATGCTGTGCTAACTCTTCATTAGAAAATACTAATCCGTTACTTGAATTATAATCTTTAAGTTCAATTTTTGATAACTCAGCACCAGGCGTCCATTCCCCTACAGGAGGTGCGACAATATAGTGTGAATCAGATTCCCACAACCGCCCAATTTCATCACTAGTCACTAGATCTTCATGCAATTTTTCAGCGCGAATAAGTCCACGAACATCGACATCAAAACCAGATGCGGCAAATGGCATTGTTCTCATAACTTCTACAAGTTGTTTGAGACTAAATGACTTCATCTTCAATACGAATATTTCTCCACCAGCACAAATGTCAACGGCATCAAGAACTAACGTAGCAGCGTCTGGTATGGGCATAGCAAAGCGAGTAATTCTTTCATCTGAAATCCAAATTTCTCCTCTTTCGCGAATCCCCTTAATCATTGCAGGAATAACCGACCCTCTGCTACCAAGGACATTACCAAAGCGTACGCACGCGCAGTTGGTGCTACCTGTTAGGTTGCCATCAATAGTTAATTTTTCAGCAACATATTTTGTGGCTCCCATTGTTGATGTTGGTGCAACGGCCTTATCGGTTGAAATTGTCATCATCACTTCAACGCCATTTTCCTTAGCCATATCAACAACATTTTGGGTGCCTAAAATATTAGTTTTTACCGCTTCTGTTGGGTTTTGTTCACAAATAAGTACATGTTTTAGCGCAGCTGCATGAATGACAATATCTATTCCACCCACAAAAGCTCGGGCCAAGGCTTCCCTATCTCGTACATTTCCAATGATGAAAGTGATGTTGTCGTGCTTTGCTAATTCTTGCTGGAAATAGAAGTGTTTAGAGTCGTCACGCGAGAAAATTACTACATGAGAAGGGTTGCGTTGCAACAATTGCCGAACGATTTCAGAGCCAATAGAACCCGTCCCTCCAGTTACCAAGACTCGACTCCCCTCTATGCGCATCTAACCACTCTCAAATTTATTGAGTTTGGATATTGGTTATGGAGATAACCCACCGATAAACCCTTGGCGACGCCTTCATGACCCTTGGGCGTGCCGAAGCGAACGAGGGAGAGCCATGAGTGACGCAGATGTACAGGCAACAATTAACCGCCCTCGGTGAGCAAATTGAACGGCTCAGCCAAGCCTCAGTTGAACACCAAGATGTAATACAGGCGCTCGAATCACTTGACGACGAATCATCACCAAAAATCATGATTCCTTTAGGTTCGGGAACACAATTAGTAGTTGATCAACTAAATAATCCAGGTGTGGTTGTTGATATTGGAAGCGGAATCCAAGCAGAAAAGAAAGTATCAGAAGCAATTGAAATTTTAAAGAAAAGAGTCGCTGATATTGATGAATTAATTTCTACATTACAATCAGAATTCAACGATACAGAGTTAAAAGTAAAGGATTTAGCATCTAAATTCACAAATGATGCAGATGCATTACAGGCCAAAGAAAACGAACAACCTCCTAAAGAAGAGATAGAGGAATCAACACCAGTCAAAACCACACCAAAGCGCCGGAGGCGCAGTGCCTCGGGTGAATTGACATTAGATGATTGAAGTGATTTGATGGGATTCTTCGATAGATTTCGCAAACGTGTGAAAGAGGTTGCTGATGATACAGACCTTGATTCATTAACTGCAGATGAAGATTCTGAAGAAGCACAAGAAGCAATTGCAACACGTCAGCAAATTAAAGAAGAGCAAGAAGCACAAACACCTTCTCCCCAAGTCGAAGCAGTAATTTCAGCCGATGATGATTGGGAAGATGTCGAGGAAATTGAAGCAATATCTCCAGTCCAAGAAGAAGAGGAAGAGTGGGATGACTGGGAGGATGAACCAATCCCAGAACCAATCTCACCATCATTAGATAAAAAACAACGAAAACGTCTTGAAAAAGAGGCAAAAGAGGCAAAAAAAGAACGTCAACGTCTCAAAAAAGAAGGGTTTGACGTAGACCAAGAAGTTCGCCCCGATGGTTCAAAAATAGACTTGCAAATCATGCGTTCCACCACTGGTAGAAAATTGGTTGAGGTGAAGAGCGCACCACGGGGCTCAACCGGCCCAACAGCTGTTGAGACTGAAACGGGGAAAACCCTCGAGATTGACCTTGGGGGTGGGGTGGTAGAGAGCGGTGGAAAAATCATCAAAGGCGGACAAGCCCTTGATGCCATGCTCGAAGAATTAGAACTCGTGATGTTAGAAGCAGATATGGGCAGGGCTTCAATTGAAGAGGTAATTACAGCACTCCGCAATGAGTTGGTTGGCAATCGTTTACGTAAAGGGGCAGATCTTTCCAAAGTTGTTGAAGCGTCTCTAAAAAGGGCCCTTCGCACACTCCTTTCAGCAGGTTATTGGGACTTTGATGCAACGGTGGACTCCTTGCTAGAATCTGGTGATTTACCTGTTGTAATCATGATGGTAGGGGTAAATGGCACAGGTAAAACAACCACTACAGCAAAAATTGCTCATCGCTTGAAAAACAAAGGCAGAAAGGTGGTGTTAGCAGCATCTGATACTTTTAGGGCCGGGGCAATTGATCAGTTAGAAATTCATGCGAAGCGGCTTAACATTCGATGTATTAGTAGCCAACGGGGTGGGGATGCCGCAGCAATCGCCCGCGATGCAATCGAACATGCAAAGGCTCGAAAAATGGATGTAGTCATAGTTGATACTGCAGGTAGAATGCAAAATAAATTAAATTTGATGGAGGAGTTACGCAAGGTTCACCGTGTAACGAAACCACACCTTGTGTTGTTTGTAGGTGATGCATTGGCTGGTAACGACGCAGTTGAACAAGCCAAAGAGTTCCAAAGAATGCTCAAGTTTGATGGGGCAGTTTTGTGTAAATTGGATACCGATGCAAAAGGCGGTGCTGCCCTTTCAATCGCCCATGCCACAGATAAGCCAATTGTTTTGGCTGGTATTGGCCAAGAATATGATGATTTGAAACAATTTGACCCAGACTGGCTGATTGAAGAAGTTTTTACGTAAGTGCATAATAGTATATTTTGAAGGTGGTTAACAATGGTTGATGAATTTTTACAAAGCGAGGAAAGTCAACAATTTTTTGGATTGATCCAGATGTTACAGCGTTCAGCCCTAGTCGCTCTTGGTAAAATGCCAAACCACGAAGGAAAGTATTCAGTAAATATAGCAGAAGCAAAGGCAGCCATTGATTTGATTGCAGTCATTCAGAAGCGAACAGAAGGGAACATTGACGAAATGGAAACCAATGTGCTGAGGGGAATAGTCACTGAAATGCGCATGATGTTCGTTCAAGCCCCCAAAGATATTGCCACTAAAGAGGCAGAAGAAGAGGATGCTGAAGAATTGAAAAAGACCTTCATAGAACCATCAGAAGCACCTGCTGAAGTGCTTACTAACGATTCCAAATCAGAAGAGGAATGACACCGTTCCTTTGATGTGTACAATAAATGTGGCCTGTAGTGGAGGGGGAGTCAATGGTCCGAGTTACTGAGGTCACCGATGAAGAAGCACCTCTCGCATTGTTGGTTGATAATAACGAGATGGCATTATATCGTATGAATGAGATATTCCGCCAGAGAGATTATCGTATAATCGAATGTCAAAATGGAGATAAAGCAGTTGACCTTTTCATTACAGAGAAACCTGATTTAGTCATTATTTCCTTAGATATCCCCGGTCTTGATGGCCACGTAGCGGCACTGGAAATGAGAGAATCTAGGCAAGATGCAAGAATTATTTTCACAACACCTCGAAATAAATTAGAGTTAGCTGAAGATGCAGCATTTAGTGCAGGCGCAGTTGCATTACTTCAAAAACCAGTTACTCAATCATCAATAGATGAGGTTTGGGATTTGGTTATGGGGGATATACCAGATGCACCAGGGATTGAAGATCTTGACCAATTATATCCTGATGATGTTGAGGATGATATTGAGGTAACAATTGAATTAGAAGAGTTGCCTGCTCCCCCGCCACCTTCAGCACTTCCTGCTCTAGGTCCTCCACCCAAGAGAAAAAAGAAGGGTAAAGGATTGTTAATGTTGGCGATATTATTGTTCTTAGGCTCCGCTGGTGCAATTGGCTATGGGTTATACACAATGGGATATATCCCGTTGTAATCAGAATTTAGGTTCATTCAATAATGGTTGTTGATGCGATTCAAGTTGGGGTTGAGGGGTACTTGTAGGGGTATTCAGTACATTGAGTGGAACTAATTGAACTGGAACATAAGGCACAACAACCGAACCAACAGGCGCATCAGTTGAAGTTTCTACTTTATGCGATACGCTGCTCAGTAATCCAGGGTCACAAGCGGCGATTCGTGTGTCTAATTGACTGTGGATCCAAACTTGCCACCCCGCCACTAAAATGAGTCCAACAGTGATAGCAGCGGCAACCATCCACAGTACAATCTCACCTTCGCCCATGAAAATTGAAGGGGCCCAGACTACTGTCAATCTTCCGCTTCAAAGACCGCTGCGCTGAAGTAAAGCATTCCAAGAAACATCAGCATAAGATTTCGCTGCTTCAGTTGGATTATCAGAGCGATGAATCCCACTTCCAACAATGATTCCATCAGAACCCGCCAAAACGGCTTCAGTCGGGTCACCGTATCGTTGACCAAGTTCAGCATCACCAGTCACAAGATTCACACCTGGTGTCCAAATCATCTTGACTTCACCAACTTTTTTACGCAATTCAGCCAATTCATTTGCCCGGGAGCCATTACCAATGAATCCGAAGCAAGCAGGATGTTCTTTTCCTGCATCAACAACAGCATCAGTATATCCTGGAATCTCCAAAAGATTGCCAGCACTACTCATCTGAGCAAGTAAGAGAACCCCGCCATGCCTCCCAACATTTGACCATCCTTCAGCCATCCCATCAAGTACAGATGGGCCAGAAATCAAGTGAGCAGTCATCAAGTCAGCCCAAGAACGAGAGTCATACACTCCACCCATTTGGTCACGCGCTATTTTACCAATATCGCCATGTTTTCTATCTTCAAATATTAGCATATCAGCATCTTTTGCTTTTTCGCAAAATTCAGCCCAACTCTCCGCAGTCCAATCTTCTACCAAATCAACGTGAGTTTTGAGTGCAGCAACATGGGGGCTAACATCTTCAAGCAATTCAGTTAAGCCAGCCATAGTATAGCGGTCAGCCGCCAAGACCACCATACTTTGCTTGTCAACTACGGTTTCCATCCACCTTCTAGCCAATGGATTTGGGTTAGCATTCCAGCGCTCCCCCCACACTTCACTAGGTTGCATCAAGTGGGTGGGCAAGGTGGCATCCCTCAAAGTTTCCTCATGCCCAGTTATTGTCACGAATCGGTGGAATTGAGTCAATTATGGATTCACTAGGTTGACGGAAAGTCATATTCAATTCTTGTTTTGCTGGTGTTGCATCAAAGGTGCAGTGACGTTTCAAAGAGGAGCGAGCCCATTTGATACTCATCTTGGGATGGAATAGTGCTGCAATTAAACACACAGTGTAAGGAAGAACCCCCTTTGGCCATTTTCTATTTGGGTAAGCAGTTCGTAAAATATCAGCCACGTCTTTCATCCACATATCACCACCAATTACCAAATATCTACCACAAGGCTCGCCTTCTGTTAGTGCACGAACGTGAGATTCAGCAACATCTCGGACATCTACAATGTTGATATGAACTGGGAGAGATTTTGGCATCGTGCGCTTATACAACGCTTCAACATAGGACAAACTCCCCCCTAAATGTCGCTTTGATAATGGGGGGCCAAATACAACACACGGGTGAATGGTGACAAGCCGTGGGCGCGTATTTTCATCTTTGTTAGCATGCCATTCTCTGACTAATTTTTCAGCGCCGGCTTTTGCTAAACCATACGCATTATTTTCAACAGTTGCATCATCAGCCCAAGATTCCGATGTAAAACAGGCCCCATCTTCATATTTTGTTGGTCTAATGGCAGCAGTAGATGATGTGTGAACAAGATGTTTTACAGAATCAGTTGCATCAATTGCATCACAGATATTTTGAGTACCAATTAATGATGGGTCAATCACTTCTTTTTGCGGGTCAGATTTACCAACATAAAGAGCAGCAGCAGCGTGTATCACATCACTACAACCTGCAACCGCTGCCTTGACTTGTTCAGCATCAAAAAGATCCATTTTAACAACATCTAGCGAACCACCTTCACCAATAGGGAGGGCTAGCAAATGGGCCACTCTTTCAGGGTCATCTGGTGCTCTTAGCGCAGCACGCACCTTTCGCCCCCTAGCGAGAAGATTAGCAACAATGTGACTACCAATGTATCCACTAGCACCAGTGACCAACACAACTTCATCCATAGCCCTGCGCAAGTCTTGCAGCATGAAAACCCAACGCTACTAGGTTGGGGGCATCTCAAGCCTGGTTCGAATCGTACTTGACTCCATCAGTCCATTCAGTCTGGTGCCAATATGAACTGGTGAATGTACACCCAGCAACAGTTGCACCAGTGAAGTCAGCAAACTTCAGGTCGGCGTAACCGAGGACCGCATCGGTCAGGTCGGCGTAGTAGAGGTACGCATTGGTCAGGTCGGCGTAACTGAGGTCCGCATTGGTCAGGTCGGCGTAACTGAGGTCCGCATTGGTCAGGTCGGCGGACCCGAGGTACGCATCGGTCAGGTCGGCGTAGTAGAGGTCCGCATCGGTCAGGTCGGCGGAGTAGAGGTTCGCATTGGTCAGGTCGGCGGACCTGAGGTACGCATCGGTCAGGTCGGCGTAACTGAGGACCGCATCGGTCAGGTCGGCGCCGTAGAGGTACGCATCGGTCAGGTCGGCGGCGTAGAGGTAGTCAGGTCGGCGGAGTAGAGGTCCGCATTGGTCAGGTCGGCGTAACGGAGGGCCGCATCAGTCAGGTAGGCGTATCTGAGGTCCGCATCAGTCAGGTCGGCGTATTGTAGGTCCGCATTGGTCAGGTCGGCGTATTGGAGGTCCGCACCCGATAAATTAACTGAACCACAATAACCACCGCAATTAGCGCCGTCATATCTGTTAAATTCTGCATATTTCAATAATGTTTCATTTAATCCAGTATCTCTAAATGTAGCATTGAAAGCAACAATCGACGTCAAATCAGCACCAGTAAGCGTTGCATTATCTAACGTGGTATTCTGTAGGTTTGCACCACGCAAGTCAATTCCGGTCAAATCAATACCAGACAGATCCATGAAACTGAGGTTGGCGTTCATACAAATTCCCCAAGGTACAAGTTGGCAAGTTGTTGCATTGACTAAGTCCGATTCTAGACTTGCTACGGTATCCAACAGAGCAGCGTTATCTGCTTGAAGTTGGGCAACAAGAGTCGGGTCAACATCCTGTCCGTCAGCACCATCAGTACCGTTCAGCCCGTCAGAACCGTTCGTGCCCGCAGGTCCATCGGCGCCCTCTTGGCCGTTGGTTCCATTCACACCGTCAGCACCATTATTGCCATCATTTCCTGGCGGCCCGGCTAGGTCAACAAAGGCCCAACCAGAACTTGTGCAGGTCTCAAAACCTGAGGTGGATGCGATGTAATACAGTCGTCCGAGTGTGGATGAGCCACATGCTGGTAAATCATCCCCCGTATCTACGTAATAGACATCCCATTCATCACCAATCAAGTTGTTTCCTTCACCGGTTCCATCCCCATTATCAGTATCATTTGGTTCTGTTCCATCATTATTCATTATCACATATCCACCCATCGATGCTAACATTAGCAAAACGATGAGGGGAGCCAACACTTCCTTACGCATGATGTTCAATTATTGAGTTTGTTATTCATTGTTGCGCATTAATCAAACAAATCAACAACCGATTTCACAACAACATCAGGAGTTTGTGACGCCGCTTCTAAATCATCCATAGTTGCTTCACCAGATAGTACGAGAACACCAACTACACCAGCTCGTGCAGCCATTTCCATATCGGTGTAAAGACGGTCACCAACCATCGCACATTCTGATGGTTGTAATCCTAATTCCTCAATCTTGTGGAGTATCATTCCAGCATTTGGTTTACCACAAATATGCGTAGGTTCAACCCCTGTTGTGGCTTTGAAAAGAGCAAGATAAGCGCCAACATCTGGAAGCCCACCATCAGGTGAGGGGCATACCATATCAGGGTGTGATGCCACTAGAGGGACCCCGTTGTGAAGATGAATTGATGCCGTTGTCAATTTATCATAATCAATTTGTGTGTCATAGCCAAGGACTACGTATTGTGGTTTACTACTTCGTGTTGAAACTCCCACTTCTTCAAGCATTGAACGCATTCCTTCTGTACCAACGAGGAAGGTTTCAGTAACTCCTTCTTTACCTAACCAAGAGAGTAGGTCGTGAGTTGAGAGTAACACATCTTTTGCTTCTGCAGGGATTCCAAACCCGTGCAGTTTAGCAACATATTCAGTGACAGATTTTGAGGAATTATTAGACAAAAAGAAGCGCTGAACGCCATTTTCTTCACATTGATTCAAAAATTCAATCGCCCCATCAATTAAGTTCCCACCAAGATAGATGGTCCCATCAAGGTCAAGGAAAATGGCCTTAATTCCATTCAATGATTTATTCATTCTATTACCTCAGAATAATAGTAATTTGAGAAGGTTCCATGTGCTTTTCATTTCTTCTTGCGCTTCCTTGGATGAAAGTGATTGTTCTAGCATATCTTTGATAGCCTGCTTTTTATTTGCCTTCTTTAGAACCCAATTCATCAACCAAGTTTTCCTAACCATTTTTTGCATTTTCAAACTGTTAGTCAATTCTGGCCCAAGAGTTCCCCATAACTCTTGCATATATGCGTCAGCAGCGCTTGTTGGGAAACCGTTTGAGTGTGCGTCCTTGTCAAAATGCGAGACAGCAATTTTGGAACTGACAAGTGCATTTCCAATCCCCTCTCCACTGAAAGGGTCCACTAATGATGCAGCATCACCAACACAGATTGCACCAGCCATGGCCGAGCGCCTTGGTTGGAATGATGGCGCATTTTTTCGTGGGCTACCAAATGGTAATTGGTGCCCTTTTCCACTTCCTTTGACCATTGTTGCATTCTTGAAGCGCTCTGAGAAAACAGGGTGTTCCTCAATTACCCACTTTTGCAATTTTTTGAGTTTCACTGATCGTTTATTCATTTCATTGATGACCATACCAATTCCAACATTGACTACAGTCTTCCCTTCGTCATTGACTCCAACAGGGAATATCCACCAATAACCAGGAATGACTTCTTTGATGAAATGTATTTCAATAGGGATTTTACTGCCTTCACACCCCCCTACATCAACCCAATATTCACGGTATGCACCACAATAGTGGAGGTCATCACGCATAGGTTCATTATGACAAGTTTCAGTAACAGTTTTTGCTACTGGACAGATATAACCACCAGCTCCAATAGTGAGTGGTGCAGTAAAAGTGAGCGGCTCGTTTTTTGACCGCTTTCCCCCAACAATTCCAGTGACCCCAACAATTTTCTGCGATTCACCATCTCCAACAACATTGACATTTGTTACTGTGAAATCTTGAATTACTGAACCACCATTTTCTAGTACCAATTCATTTGCTCTAGAGAACATCATATAATCGAATTGTAGGCGAGGGAGAGCATAACCCGCCTCTTTGTTTTCTATTTCTTCTTCTGGCAGCGAGCAGTGTATTTCCTGACCATTTGCTGATGAAAATACAATACCAGTTACTCTGTTGTGTGGTGTAGATTCAACTAACGGCTTAACTCCAAGTTCTTCGACGTGTTTGAGTGACTTCCCACCAACAGCATCACCACAAGTCTTGTCTCTAGGGTATACTGCTTTCTCGAGTAAAAGAACATGGTTTCCTTCCATTGCCGCGTAGGCCGCAGCAGCAGCCCCACCAGGGCCCCCCCCGACAACGATCACATCGAAAGTAGAGCCGTCATTAGGGACATCTCCGCTGTTGATTGGCTTGGTCCATGAATCACTCATTGTTCCACCTTTACAATCTACGCTAGCGCTTTGGCCTTCAATAGTTCGCCCATTCATTTTTTTAAGAATTTAGTTTAGGTAGGTTTTCCATAGTACCAGTAACATTCCGTAGCGATTCCATGGCTTCGATATATTCGTCACTACCGTTATCATTGATGACGTTTTTACTAGCCTCCCATAACAATTTGAGCACGGGCACCCAATCCCCCCCAAGGTCACGCACAGATGGTTCATAGTGCCACGCTTCGCCTTCATCTTTACCATGAACGCAAACCCAAGCCCAACCCATCGAAGATTTTCTTCCATCTCCAGATTTTCTAGCCATGGTTGTTGTTTTTCCCACACCTTCAGAATGTGCCCTTTTGATCAATGAATCAGCAAAATCAAGTGGCGAAGGTAGTAATTCTGAATCATAGGGGAATTTTTTCATCATCCTTACACTACTCTGTTTTTCATCGAGATTTCTTAAGAATCCACTGAACGCTTTACGGCTGTTCAATTGTTGTTCATAGATATCATCAGCAGCATCTCCAGTTAAATCAAACATTTCTTCAAGGATACCCAATCCACATTTTCCCCAAGTTGCCCTAAGTAAGGAATGCGCATTATCATCGGCCATGCGCACCACTTCGCTAGCTAACCAATGTGCTTCTCCAGCAGCATCTACTCTGACCCCGCCATCTAATACATCAAGTAATATCGAGACTGCTTCTAACTCAACCTTACTTCCTTGTAAGGTTTGTAAGAATCCTTCTTTATCATCATTAGCAAACCAGTCTTCTTTGAGTACCAACCCTTCTTCTAATTGCTCACAAAAAGCATTGTGTAGAAGCGTTTTAAGACTATTATCTGGGATTTCTAGAAGCAACCAGTGTTGGATGACTGAATCCAATGAATCAGTAGTTTCCTGATTAATTTCCAAATCTTCTGGCCATCCATTGGGTCGATAATTAGCCTCAATTTCCATCAATTCAGACAATCGCGGCGGTGACATAGTAAGGGCAATACTTTGTACAAACGATTCTTTAGTTTTTGATAGTTCATCAAGGCCGATTTCAGCGACCAAACCATTTGAATAATTCATCACAATATTATTCGCACTATTTCCAGTTTGCCAAACACCATCATCATTGATTTCAAATTTTAGAGGGGAAGCGGAAAGCCCTTCAGTCACCCATTCTTCCGGGGGCGATGGTTCAAGCCCTGTACAAATCAAATCTTTTGACCATGAAAAAAACCAGTAGCCAGACCTTGCTAATTCCTCCCAAGCAAGTAGGCGGAACCGAGTGTGGGTGTGCATTTGTAAACCAAGTAAGTGGGCTGGCCTACCACTCCCTCGTCGAATAAATGAGGATGAGCCATATACAGGATGTTTGAATATCGCCACAGTTTCAAATTCTTCTTCATGCGCGGCTGCTAAACAACCAGCAAACGCTCGAGCAACTAGGTCTCCTTTTCTTGCAGCCATCCGTTTGTGTAGCCATGACCTATCTTCTCGTTTACTGATGACCCTTTCAATATCTTTGAGACAGGATTTTAGTTTATCTGGCCTACCAAAACCACGGGATGTACGGCCAGAAATAGTGGGGAGAATTGAATGTGGCTCTTCCAATATTACATCGAGGTTTCTTCGCAATCGTTTTTGCACCGAATCAGAGGCCCTTTTCGTGCCACGCATTCGTATTTTCTGTACTTTCTTCCCAGGGAATTCTACTTCTGATGGTCCTGCCATAATAGTTCCCCGCGAGCCTCCGAGTCGCCCATCTCCCTTGAGGGCAACGGCTCTCATTAATTCCAACGAGTTAGGGCTTCAACCTCTAATTCATCCAATCTACCGGGGATTACAATACAGTGGATTGACCCATCATTGATTGATTGAACCTCATCTAAAGTGCCATGAAAAATACGTTGTTCGGGGCGCCCCATATCACTACAAAGAACAATTTTCCATTGTTCAATATTTTCACCAATTTTGTCAGCAGAGCGCCGTAGAACATCTACAGCCACAGCAGGACTCATTGGTTTTTGTTCATCAACACCCATTCCCGTGGGGTCGAGGTCAAGAAGAACAAGGGTATGCAAGTTACGTTGAAGGTTATCTAATATTAATTCAAATGGTGAAGTAGCGAGGTAATCACCATAGGGATACGCAAGTGTAACTTGTCTACCAAACCGGTATGATTGCAGACCGACAGCCCCAGTTACAATTGTTGTAATCGAAATCCCATGAATTACATGACAGTTAATTCCTGCTGCCTTTGCTCGTAACTGTAGATCAACATGAGTTGTTGCTTGTAACGGGTCTCCTACTATCATCAAAGCCACGGATGATTCACTAGCGAGCTGCAATAATTCGTCAGGATTTTCCACACCCGGCCTCATTAGCAACTCATATTCACCAACCATATTGGTAAGTTTTGGCTCTTCATCTAGTGGTAATAGTGCAGTATATCCTTCTAAAAAGCGATATTTACAGGCTTTTGCAGTTTCAATGGCTGCAGTAGTCATTGAGGACAAGTCACCGGGCCCTAGGCCAATTAGCCATAGTCCAGACTCCAAATTAGTCACAGTCTATCCTCCGTCATCGTCAAGCGAGTAAGGCTTCTCGCCCCTTCGAGTCAGATGCGTCATTTGAGGGTGCCGAAGCGTCAAACGCAGTCTATTTTAGAGTGCATCAACAACTTTGAATGGGCACCAGAATGGTCTAGAGTTCTCATTGATGGAGAGTTTAGATTACTATCTTTAGGTGATAATGCGCCAGCCCAACTTCCAGGTACATTGAGTAGTTTTGAGGAGGTAGAAGCATACCAACCCGCTAGGCTCCCCCAAAAGTGGATAGAACACCTGCCAGATTACTTAGACGAACCCACCATCACTCACCATCAGGGAATTTGGCCAAATGCGCAAGAACCCCTTGGTGAGATATTGGTTTTCAAAATTGAGCGCGAGATTGAACGATATTCACAAGCAGTTGCATTGGCTAAAATATCTCATCATAAAACCGTACGCGTGGTATTTCGAGACCACGGGGTAACAGGCGAGTTTCGAATTAGGGATTTAGAACCCCTTGCGACGAGATTGAATGAACAGATTATTGACAAGGCTGGAATTGAATCTCTTGATGGTGAAATCAAAGAGGCACTACTTGCCACTAATACAACTGTTCGAGAGTTTGGAGTTTCAATTCAGATTGACCCCCAACTTGCTTTTTTCTCACATCGATTACAGGGTGAAAGAGTGAGAAATGTTGACAGTGCAATGAAACTCAAAGAGATGCTAGGTCGGCCACTAAACATCGCTGACCCATATTGTGGGGTTGGTCCAGCATTTGCTCATCTACTGCAAGTCGATGGCTTAGTTGGTAATCTTCTGGCGAGCGACCTGAATGGGGATGCAATCCCACTTCTTGTTGAGAACTTAAGCCACAATGGGATCAAAGTTGAGGTAGGCCAAATTGATGGCTTAACCGCTTTAGAAGATGGTAATTTTGTTGGCATCCAAGATGCCCTGGAATTAAAAAATGACGAACGTTTAATCGGCCAATTTGACATGTTACTCGTCAATTTACCACATGACACAATGAAACATCTACCACACCTACTAGACCTACTAAAAAGGGATTCACCTACTCTGGTTCGCGGTTGGCTTGTCACGCCAGAGGATGATATACCAATGTTACAAAATGAGTTACAGAACATTTTAGCCCCTACGCTTGAAGGGCAACAAAAGGTCGAGATAGTACAGCGTCGACAATACAGTTCTTCAGATTGGTTGTGCCGTTTTGAAGCGTGGCTGAATATCCTTACTGAATAGAATTTCATTCTGGCGAAACAAGTATATTAACGCGCGGGAACACCCACTTGTTGATGCACCGAGCACTGTTCTTCCCTCTGGTGGCACTTTCAACAAATTTTGAGATAACAGATGAATCTGTTGTTTTAGACGAAGGCGATGAAGCACTTAATAGTGCAAAAGTAGCTACTAATCCCCTTGGTTGGGAATGGGTTGCCAAAGATAATGATGCGGGTTTTGTTTGGACACGAAGTGTTGAAACAGATTCTTCTCAGAGTTCATATATTTCAGGTATATTCAGGGGAGGTAGCCTCTCTATTGACAATCAACACGCACTCAATGAAGGTGGTTTAGACGCCTTTGTTGCAAAGTTTGACACAAGTGGAAATGTGCTTTGGCTCACATCATTTGGTGGCGTTTTAGACGAATATGTGGAGGATATGCTCGTTGATGATTCAGGGAATGTTGTAGTGGTTGGTAGTTATGATTCACCACAATTCAACGCAAGCACCGATGTATTGACCAATTCGGGAAGCCGCGATGGATTTGCAATTCAGATTAATGCAAGTAATGGTTCTATTGATTGGGGTAATTCAATCAATGGACCCGGATTTGACAACATCACTGGTGTGACAAAAGATTCCCATGGTCACTTTGCATATTCAGGTTGGACTGCTAGTCCCACTCTTACAGTGAATGGAACTGTTCTCAACAATAGCGGCGACACAGATTTCCTCGTTCTTTGGGGGCTTGCTAATGGAACTTGGGACCAAGGGCGAATTTATGGTGGTGCAGGTAAGGAACAGGCGCATGACATTGTGGCTGACCAAAATGGCAAGGTAATGGTTGCCGCCGAATTTTCCACACCCTCTCTAACGCTTGACCAAACAACAATTTCTCATGGGGGTGGTTCAGGTTCAGACAGCCTTGTGATGCGTGTGGCTCATGCTGGTGTGGAGTGGGTCCGCAAACCAATTTGTAATGTCAATGATAGGGCATGGAAACTCGATGTAGATAGTGCGGGAAATGTATTCGTCGTTGGTGAGTTAATGGCTAACACTTCAAGTTACCATTCAATTACTTGGGGCTCAATTCAAATCAACAATGGGCGTGATTACGAATCTGTCTATGTGGTAAAGTTCTCCAATGTGGGTGCGATTGGCTGGGCGCTTGAAACAAGAAATAATTACCGCCATTACCATTCTCCTTCAATAGATGTATTTGGAAGTAAAATTCTTGTCGGACTAGTTTCAGATTATAATTTCTATTTTGTTGGTAGCACAAACAGCTACACAATATATTATCAAGGAGGTAATGACAATGCAATTGTAGTTGAATTGACGAATACTGGTAGCTTGGTTGCCCATTATTCAGATCCGATTATTTCTGGTCGTGCTACAATTGATGATGTTGCTTGGATGGATATTGGGACATCCTATCCAGATGTGGTCGCCCCCATCAATCATCAAGCCCGCCAAGATTACAACTACAATGTCTATTCCGATGCCCCTGCCACTACTATGTATCGTTACGAATGGGTTAATGGGCGCCCGAATGGTGGAATGAATGCATACAGATTCTACAAAATGATTGGCCATACTGGTACAGAAGATATCATTGATCTTGAACCATTGAATTCAACAGCCACTGTCATAATGGGTGTCGCCAATGCGTTTTCCCATAATCTTCGATTTGGTGATGATGTCCTAGGAGGAAACACCTCTATTGCTGACCAAAGTTCTTCCTCTACGCAGTCACGTCTGTTTTTGGCTGTTGCTAGTGATAACGGAACTTGGACGGATGTTGCCCAAATCAAGATGGGGTACCGAATGACCACCTCAACGACCTCATGGACCAATGAGAAAGACTTCGCAGCAATGGCTATAGGCCCAAACGGAACGGTATGGGTCGGTTTCCACTGGTCTGGTTGGGTCGATATTCCCGGCCTTACAGGTCGTAACAGTGGTTCCGGATTCATGGTTGCTAGTTGGTCTCCCACAAGTGGATGGATGTCAGCTGATACGATTGGATTCAGCACTAGTCAATATGTCAACCTCGACATCGCCGTAGATATGAATGGTGATGTGTTTTTTTCAGGGGCTTGTGCAGGCACAACCACAATACATGGAACACAATTCTCTGGTAGTAATTATTGGAATATTTGTATTGCGCAGCGTCATGGTGCAACGAGTAGTTGGATAAATC
>LWDU01000496.1_pt1 | contig 18361 bp, 11 predicted proteins | sample 727161 | NCBI WGS metagenome assembly LWDU01 (sample SAMN04566230, study PRJNA314399) | hydrothermal vent metagenome | isolation source: deep sea hydrothermal plume seawater | place: Mexico: Gulf of California, Guaymas Basin | collected 2004-07-11
TGCAGAAGACAAGTTTGACGAAAATATTGGAATTATCCATGCATACGTCTGGGAAGAGGAGTATCCTATTCAATATTGTAAAACAAAATTGAAACTTCTTGAGGAGCAAACAAGCAATGAAAGTAACCTTTCAGGTAACACCAGTCCCAGCAGCGAGACCTAGAGTTACCAGATGGTCTACGTTCTACCCGAAGAAATACACAGCATTTAAAGCAGCTATGGAAATAGCTAAAAGCGATATACATTGCATACCTCTTGAGGACAACGTATATGCTAAATTAGACTTCTTTATCCAGATACCAAAGTCTTGGTCAAAGAAGAAAAAAGAAGCCTACAGAGGCAAATTCTGCAACAATAATGCAGATATTGATAATTATTGTAAAGCCATTCTAGATTCATTAAATGGGAAATATTATGTAGATGACAGGCAAATAGTAATGCTACGTGCTCGTATGTATTGGTCTACTACCCCAAGTATCGATTGTGAGTTTTTACCTATACAGGAGTAAAAATGAAAGAACTAACTAAAGAGGAGTTATGTGAGGCATTAGCTGAGGACTACGCAGATAGAGCAGCTAGAAACGGAGCTAACTACGATACATCATTCGCCCACTATTTAAAAAGATGTTTAGCTCGTAGAACAAAAGATTTGATGGATCAATATAAAGTACAAGGTTTAAGCAGTTCAGGCTTTATATTTTAAATGAGTATGCAGATGGTTTTTAACTTGGGAGGGTTTTACTCTTGAGGAGAGAGCCCATCTGCATACTATGCATGTTATCATATTAAAAAAGGCCAAGGTGACCAATTAAATCCCGCCTATGATGAGGCATCAGTACTGCCAAGAAGTCGCAAAAGTACTACTAAATCTTACTCAGCCTTTTAGGAGTTTAAGCAAAGTTGACAAGCTGGATACTTGTAAAAATATCCACTAATTTATTACAAGGAGATAATATGTCGAAAGAGACATTTACTCCCCGTATATGGACATATACAGATTACTTAGAATCAACAGACAGGGAAGATACTTCTGAATCTAAACAAAGATGGCAAGAGGTCATCTACATTTTAAGTACTCAATATGGGGAGGAATTACAAAACGTAGTTTCTATAATTATCAATCATATCGATGAAGAGGAGATAGAGTGAGTAAAACAGCAAATCATATTAAAAGACGTTCTGATGCCAACGGTAACAGAATCAGTAAGAAGGCATCTAGCCATGGTACATATAGATGCACAAGACATCCCACTAGTAAAAGATGTAACTAAACTAGTATAAGGTTCTCCGAACCTTTTTTCAAAAAATTAAAAGACTTATAGAGTATGTTGTCATCTCTATGGGTAAAGTATTTTCGACAACAATAATAGCGAGGAAAAAATCATGATTGATTTAAGTTTAGCAAAAGGTGTAAAAATGGATGAAGATTCACTAGGTGGTGGATCATTTATATGGGAATCTGGTATTTATGACTGTGTAGTAGACATGGCTTATTTATCTGAATCTAAAGGTGGTGCTACGTTTCTTAATTTAACTTTACTAAATGGTAAAAAGAAATTAAAAGAATCTTTTTGTATCATTAGCGGTGTAGAGAAAGGTAAAAAGACTTTCTATATAGGCACAGACGGTGTTAGTCACCCTTTACCTGGTTGGACGCAAGCATATAACTTATGCATGACATCTTCAGGTGAAACTTTAACGGATATAGCTAATAATGGTCAAACTAAGACTATTAACATCTATAACTTTGATAAGAGAAAAGAGTTACCAACTGAAACAGATCATGTATTAGTAGACCTTATCGGTAAATCTGTTAAAGCAGGTGTTATTAAACAGCTTGTTAACAAACGTGTTAAACAAGGTAATACTTGGGTAGATACAGCTGACTCTAAAGAAGAGAATACTATTTCTCAATTCTTTCATGCTGAAACAGGTTTAACTGTTGCTGAAGCATCTAAAGATATTAAAGAAGCATCTTTCATTAATAAGTGGTTATCTACTAACAAAGATAAAACTAGAGATAAAAGATCTATTAAAACTGGAACTGGAGCTTCTACAGCAGTGGATAAACCTGCTGGCAAGAAGTTGTTCGGTTAATAGGAGAGCAGTATGAAAATTAGTTTAAATTCAAATGATATGCATGCTGCTATTCGAGAGTTCTTACAAAGACGCAACATTGTTGACGAAGGTACAGAACTCGATATTAGCATTCAAACTCTTCGTAAAGGCGGATCTACTGCAGATATCAGTATCGTAAACAACACTAAAGAAATTGTTGTAGAAACTGCGGAGGAAAAGCCTAAACCTTTCGGTTCTAAGTTAGATGGGGTCTAAATTTTGGACTAATACCAAGCTTATAGCTTCTACAATAGGCATTTCAGCAATCATTATTGCTATATTTGTCTTATCTGTAATGGCTATTCCCTTTGTATTTGGTATTGGCATTATGATCGGAGTATATGTTGTACTCCGGATTCTTAATGAGGATGTCGATGTAGATTAGAACCCTTCTCCACCTAGTATCTCTAGGCCTGGGAACATAGCTACTTCTTCTATTGTTTTACCAAATCCTGCAATATTCGGATCGAAGTTACCTAATAAGAAACTAGACTCAAAGATAGTTTCAACATCTATTCCAGCCAACTGCGTTGTTGCAAATAACATTCCAACATTTAGTGGTTGGTTAGTTAGTTGATGCCATGTAGCTCGCTGGATTCTTATTGCGTACTTAATAAAGAATAGTGCTCCAATATCATTGCCCCACTGAATGTATCTATTAAGAGGTTGATCGTAACTTACAAAAGTATCTATGATCTCTTTCCAGACTTTCTCCTTGTCCATACCTTTAACTTCTGTTTTGTACTTGTACATTGTGTATCTAGCAATGAAGTCACTCATTTGAGTAAAGTGCATTATTGCTTTAAATGTACCAGTACTTTCACCAATATAAGCTTGGTTAGCTATTTCAAACAACTTACCTTTAGTATGTTTCTGCATACCTTTACCTAACTTAGATTTAGCTATCTTACTACCTATTTTATGTCGATATGTAAAATCATTTCTATAGAGATCTTCTGTAATAGAGTTAAATAATCCCATATCTATAAACTTAGCTACTGGATTTTCATTTAATTTAGCTAAAAGAATCGCTTTCTTTTTAATAGTATTTGGACCTACTAAAGAAGGATTACCTAATAGTTTAAGTTCATACACCTTATATTTTTCTAAATCTTCATTATATCTCTTAAGCTCCAGAGCACCTTCTTTCCATTTTTTAATGATATAGTTTGGTGGTACTCCTGCTACCCATGAAGTAAAGAAATTACTCATAAAGTTTAATGCAGGTACAGCCGGAATTTTAATGATAATATTCGTTTTAGCTAATGCCACCATATCTTCCATCCAAAATTTCTCAGCAACCCTTGCATATCTTTGTAATCGTGGATGAAAACTAAATAATGGAAGATTTGATATAGAAGGTAATACATATCCAAACACTATATCTAAGTATTTACGTTCTACATAGAAAGTATCCTTTTTACCTTTAGTTGCACGCTGCATAATTTCATACTTCATACTGCCTGGAAGAGGTACAAAATATTCTTCAATATAAGCTGGAGATAAGATATTAACAAATCTACTTGGATGCTTTGAATAGTTCTCTAACTTATATTCATGTAATAATTGAACAGCTTCTTTATCAATACTTTTTGATGCAACTTTATCTTTATGTCTACTTAATGTAGAAGCCATTACTTCTGCGAAATTTAAATTTTGTTTTAATAAATCCTCTTTTAAAGCATGGCTCATATGAATAGAGAAATCTGAAATATTACCCCATTCATCTAATATCGGCATCATAGTAGCGTTCTTTGTGTCTACTATATTAATCTGTTTTCTTTGATTTTCTGTAAACTTTTTAAGTTGTTCATTAATACCTTTTGCAGTTTCTGGATTACTTGCAAAAATATCTTTTAAACCTCTACCTGCATGTTGCATAGATGTTAAAGAACCAATACCTTTAACTCGTTTAAGTCTAGGATTATTAACACTTACATAGAGACCTATATTTATATTTTTAACACCTGGTACTTTTCCTAATACTTTAGATAAAACATATTGTTTATCACGCATTTCAGCTACAGTAAGCGCATCTATAGTATTAAACTCTATTCGAGTGGTGTCATCAGTGATATCAGCAACAAATCCTTTAGTTACTAACATAGGGTTATTATTAAAGCCGTCTTTTAATACTTCTGATTTAATTGCAATATGAAAATGGAACATATGGGTAATACCATTATGGTCATTACCTGCTGGATCCTTTTTAAGTACTCTAGATGCTTTAAATTCTCTTTCAGCAACTCTTACAAAGGTGTTCTTAATTGTTTTTTCTGTTTTTTGGATAGCCAATAAAGAAGTGTAAATATCTAAATCTCTTACTACACCCTTCCTTTTTAATCTCTTTTTAGCTAAATTATGAATAGCATGTGCATTCTTGTATTGTATATGATTACCTTGTTTTCCTGAAACCATAAATTCAGCTAATTGATCTGCTTGAACTAAGTAATGTTTATTCTGATAGAGTGATAGCTTATGGAAATATTTTTTAATTTCTTTCTTTAAAAGCTTATCATCTTTATATAAGTTGATTACTTCATCAAAGCTATAAAACTCTTTACCCTTATCATCCTTCTCAATTAAAACAGATGCATCTGGCTTAATTACAGCCTTAGTTAAAGCTACTTGTTCAAAATCAGATAACTCAGTTTCTGATATAAACGCATTAAGTAACTGCTTTATCACTAATTCTCTATCTGCAGTACGATTTACATCTACTTCTTTCTGAGATTTATATTGCAGTCTGCTAAATCTATTATCAATATTTCCAAAGAAATCAACAGCTACGCTAGCTGCATGGTCTCTGAATCTAGATGGGAAATATTTAAATCTATTATCTAGAAATCTTCTTAACTTAGGATGGTCATCGATAAACTTGTGGTACGAAGCATATAGTAAAAGCATTTTACTGCTGTATAGTAAGTTTGATACAAAGCTATTAACTTTACCATTTTCAGTCCATTTATCTACTAATTCAAAATACTTCGTAGAACCTACATCAATACTCTTATCTTTTAATTCTTTAAAGAAAGAGACAACCATCTCATTACCAGCATCTAACTTCTTACCTAATTCTGTATCGTACAGTAATTGTGCAATTTTTCCTCTTTTGCTTTCGTTGATATTAACAATATCTTTAGTTAACTCATATAACTCTAAAGCTAAGTTTGGAGACTTTTCTTTTTTGTTAATTTTATTAGATATCATTTCAATGATATTAGCAAATAGCTTAATTATCTTCTCTACAACAGTATCTGAATCTTTAGTACTCCAAAGACGTAAATCAGATGCAGGCATTGTAGATAACTCATTAAACAGGAACTGGTTTGTTAAGCTGTAAGCTAAGAATTCATCTAGTACATTTTTATCTGGAACATTAATTCCAAATACATACTCATACTTCTCTTTAGCTATTTCTATCTCACTAGCTTCATCTGTTAAGAATATAACTTTGCCGTCAGCATCCTTATGTAAGAATATTTCGTATTCTTTAGTACCATTATTTTTGGCATTCTGTTTAATAGCCGCTCTAATTCTAGTACGAATCTTATTTACTTTATTTCTAAATGCAGGATCTGATGCTAAGATATGACGAGTTAACTTATGGATAATCTCGTGAAGGTATACTTCTTGAGCACCTTGTTCAGCATACGTTAAAGGTGTGGACTGATTCTGATTAACTGTTACATCATCTATATTTGGATCATAGCTACCATTTGCTCTAACGTCTGTTTCATTTAACGTTACAGTAGCATTACCTAATTTCTCAGTAGCTCCTACAATCAACTCATCAAAAAGACGCTTTAGATGTGTATTAAATGCAGCTTCTCCCTTTCCATCGAAGTTAGGTGAACCTTTAGCTTTATCGAGAATATTAAAGATACCTTTTAAGTTATCTTGTAATGACTCATTCTCCATTATCGGAGTAAGCTTCTGTTTTACCTTCTCATTAATAGATTGGAGGATATCATCAGGGTTTGGTTTAATAGTCGCTTCAGCAACACCAAAGTCTCTGTAAATGTCTTTTCTTACTAAGAAGCTATCAGTTAGGATCTGAAGTACTTCCTTATCTGAGAGCTTGCTCAGTATCCATGTAACAAACTTATTCCACCAGTTAAGAGCTTCACCTTCTTGAATGACTACTTGCTCTCCAATCGCTTGTACGAGCTTCTCTTCAGTACCAAATCGTTTAATGCCTTCTTGCACAATTTCAGAATCCCTGAACATGTGAATATAGTGATGTGCATATTCGTGAGGTACCGTATCTTGTCTTTGATTTTTAGCATCAATTAATATTGTTAATGCATCAATATCCGCTTGACCTAGAATACGGTCAACAGCATCTTTTTGATTAAATAATGTAATCTCTTTTTGATCATACTTATCTAAATTAATCTTATAACCACCAGGTGATTCTTTAATACCTGGAATACTATCAACATACTCAAGTTTAATTCCTTTAATATCCTGCATTATTATATTCATAATGCCAGGTTTCAGTTTACCTTTGCCACTAGTAGCAAGATGTAAGCTAAATCTATCCTCATCAAGTCTAATTTGAGCGTCATCTAAGATGAATTGAATATACTCTAGTAATTTTTCTATAGTATTTAAGTCATGTAGCGGTAAAAGGCCCATATCACTATGCCCACCAAGTTCAACTACAAGATTCTCTATTACATTTTCAGCAGGTAATTGTTTACCTGTCCACAATTTAAGCGCTTGTTCTGCTTCTGTAACATCTTTTTCTGAAAATTTTAGATTACTCTCTAATTGTTGAATTCTTACTGCTATTTCTTCTTTTCCTAAGTACAGAGGAGTTGGATCATGCTCCTTGTCACCTATAAACTGAGTATTTCTAGTAACTTCACTACCTGCCCAATATAGAGGAGTATCCTTACCCTTTTGTTTTATATGCTCCTGAATTCCCTTATGTATAAGCGCTACATTGTAAGTATATTCAGGGCTATTTTTATCAAATAATATATTTTCAGGTAGATTTAAAGATTGAGCAATACTAGAATCGGCCGCATTTACCTTTTTAGTTAGCATTTTAATGCTATGTGCTATGTGCTCTTGTATTCCTGTAATTCTAGCATCAGGTAAATCTCTATATTTTGATAGACTATTAACAACCCAGTCTCGTTTCTGTAATCTCTCAAGATTCATTAAATCTTGATTAATTAGAAAATCTTTTCTCTTATCCAGAGCCAGTTTGTACAGTAACGCTTCTTGTTTTATAGAATGAATACCATTGGATCCAATAACAGAACTAGCTCCACCTAAATCAATACCCTCTTGTATACCTAAATTCCAAATATCATCTCTTATTTGATTATCTCTGAGACCACCAAGAGTGTATCCGTCTTCGTTGGCATTAGTTTCGGCTATAGGGTTTACCTCACCATTATTATCCTTAGCATAAATTATATTAAATTTCTTATTAGCTTTTTCTATAATAGCTTCTATAGATCCATCGTTGTATAACCTTTTAATTATTATTTTATTTTCTAAAAGCTTATCTTTATGAATTATTGTATTTACTCGATCATCCTTACCATTTGTATTTAACTCTATGGTATGTTCTAATTCTGTATGAAAGTTGCTAATAAACCCTTTTGAATCTGCAAAATAATTAAGTTGGTTAAAGAATTTTGGGTACTTTTTAATACGTACAATTGTATCTAATACACTTACAGGGAGTATTTCTGTAAGTTTATCTTCTACACTTTTACCATTAACGGCTGCACGTAATAATTCAGCATAATCACTTTGAAGTTCATGAAGTAATCCTGCGTCATCAACATCCCCCAATGGGTTAGTCGGAAAATGAGTAAGAGTAATCCAACCTACTGGAGGTAACATAAAATGTTGAGGAAAAAGATCTGGGCGACCAGTATGGGTTAAGTACGTATTGTTGTACCTTATTGTAAATTTTTGATGACGAACTGTTTTATTTTCAAATGGAGTTGCATAATTATCATGGTATGTAAAATCACCATCATCTAATCTATAGCTACGGTAATCATTGCCGCCTGCAAGCATAACCGAGGTAGCTGCTTCCTGGGCAAATCCAAGTATGTAATTAACCTCTAGGTATCTTTCTACTTCTTTTTTAAAATCTGAAGCAGATATTGTATTCAATTCAGGATTATCTTTAATAATGATATCACGTACTGTATTGAGAATTCTTACTTCACCTTGCTTGTCTCTTTTAAAGCTAAGAGGGTTTCCCTTTTTTAGGGAAATTTTATTGCCACCCTTATCCATTTTATCTAAAGAAGCAAATACTCTTAATGTAGGAGTTTCTGTCTTATATTTATAATCAATCATTAATCGGTTGACATCTATATTAGTACTGTCATCCCACTCTTTCTGTTGTAAATCCTTTCGTAAAAGATCAGCCTCAAGGTTATCGTGGGCATCTTTAATTACTTTATCAATAGTACTTTGATTGAATCTAACTTGCTTCTTCTTAAAGCGTTTAAGTTGTTTTACTGCAAAAATAACAGCTTCTCGATTCTTAGCCCATACAGTATCTTCTACTTGATTAAATATATTAGGCTCTTTACTAATAGCAATTGGGTTATCTGTAAAAGATAACTTTATTTCTGGATAGAGCTTAGTTAATATACTTTCTAGCCTTTCTGCTAATTCTTTATCAAAATGTACAGGGCCACTAGTTGATTCTGGTTGATTTTTTATATTAGATCGATTATTAAGTCTATCGATTTCAGTAGAAATATCATCTGTTAATTTAGCATCATCGGTTTCAGCTAAATAATCTAAGAATGCTTTATTTAATTCTGATTCATTCATTTCTCCGAAGCCAGACTCATCCCACTCTTGTTCCTTAAATATCTCAAAACCTTCTTGCTGTGCTTGTACTCGTTTTGATAAAGAATGTGGGATAACTCTAAACTTACCTTTAGGAATTACAACTTCCTTAGTAGTGTTTATTGCAACTTCTTCATTATTTTGTATTTCTAAATTTTCTAAAACACTTGAATTAATTTTGAATACTTTAGCAAATTCAAAATCAAATCCTAAAGGACCACCACCTTTAATTCTTGCAGAGTAATCATCAGCAACTATCTTATCAATAGTAAATGATACTGAAGTAGTTTTACCTCCAAAGTTTTTTGAAGGTTTAAGTACTAAGTCACCATCAGCATTGATATATTCATTAGTGTTTTTTGCACTAAATCCATGATATAAAAATTTAGGTATCTCTATTGAAGCCTCTGCAGACTCCGTCTGCCCGGCTTCAATTGTAATATTAGGGTCTAATGATTCAGGTAGATACATCGTAGATGACTGACCGATCCAACTATGCTTACCCCTCTTACCATAGATATTTTCTAAGTTAGCTAGTGTAGTCAAATGTAAGGGAGGCTTGCTCTTCTTTTAACAACTTCTTATCTTTATTTTTTAAGTTCTTTTTACTTAGACTCTTTAGAAGCTGTTTACCTTTGTAAGAGTTGTATTTGTACTCTTCTGCAACTTTTGCAGCTAATCCTGGATACTTATCCATGTTCTTTTTAACATTAAGCAGTTGCTTTAAAGTTAACTGTAAGAAGCTATTATCAAGCGAGTTAGTCAGGAATCCTGAGTTAAAGTTTTTAACATTAGTAACAGCATCATTAACACTAGACATCTCAGCATCATGAATAGGTAGGACTAATGCTCCACCTTTTTTCATTAATGTAGTAGCTATATTAACAAAGTCCATGTTCTGCACCATATTAGTATATGCAGAAGGCCCAGGAGCTTCATAAGCACGTCCTCTACCTGGACTACTTAGTCTAGATGTTGGTCCTTTCTTAGTTTGACGCAAAGTAAATTTTTTACCTTTTTTATGGTATCTATTTATCTTTTTACCTTTAAAGGCAATTTCAACTTTTTCATCGAAATCAATTTCAGACACTATTTTAATTAACTGCATAGGGGTCTCTGGGCTTGACCATGGACCATAATAAAGAGGCATTAATTTAGGGGCTAATTTTTCAGCTACCTGCAATCTATCTTCTACATTTGGTTTAACTAATTCAGCAATTTCTTTTTTATATTGGATAATGAAACTAAGTGCTTGGTACTCACTAGCCTTAGTAATAACTTCTCTCATTTCAGCCATTGGCTCTAATATTTCAGCTAAAGCAGTCTCAACTGGATGTTTGTATATTGCAAACAGTTTTTCTTCTAATGTAACTAGCTGTTTGTCACTAAAGTCTAATGTTCTTAGGTTATCTTTATCATTAAGCTTTTTAATTAAGTCAAACTTTCCTTTTCCTTCAAGAAATTTAGATGAAAAGAAGATATTTAAACTTCTTTCAAACGTGCTTACTTTTGCTTTTAATGCTGTAATTGCCTCAGTATTTTTCTTACTATTTTTATTAAGAGTGTCATATTCAAGTTGGAATTCTGCAAGTTTGCTTCGTATAGCAATACTGCCATCCTGTGAAATAGCTTCAACAACTCTAGCGACACCTGCACCATAACCACTAATTAGTACTGGGTTTTTTGCAAAGTCTCTAGCAAACTTAGTTAGTCTGTCTTCAGAGTCTGTAAAGATGCCTACTAATACTTCTAGACCTTTTACGTGTTCTGCACTTAATGTAACGGCTTTTTTTCCGTATTCAATAGTAGCTTTCTTACCTAAAGCTTTAGGGTCATCCTCAATTTGGGCTGCTACTCTACTACCTAATGTCTGATACGTATCATATGCACCAGATAGCAGGAATTCTTCATAGTTAGTAGGAGCCGGTCCACCTGGCTTAACTACTCCACTTGGATGTTCGTTCTGAGTATTTACGAACATTCCAATACGTGCTAATGAGTCAGATAATGCATATGCTTCTGCATAATTTTTAATCTCTTTAGATGTTAAGTCATACTCTTCAGCTTCTAGTTGCTCTACATACTCTGCAACTCTATCCGGATTAGTACCTAATCTCTGCATTAAACTAATCGCATAACCGTTAGTTATCGCATCTGTCTCTAACATGATGTCAGAAGTAAATTTATCCTTTTCTTTATACTGAGCAAGAGCATAAACAGCATCTAATACATGCATACTTGAAGTAATTTTGTAATCTTCTCCCTTAGTATTCTTTTTAGTTTTATCTGCGAATTCATTAAGTAATTTATTAAACTTTCTCTTGTCTTGAGTCCCTTTAAGAGTAGATACTTGTATGAAATCAATAATGTCTGCAGATGCTTCATATGCAAAGTTATCAAAGAAATCTAATGTTGCAGCTAATGTATTACCATCTGTCTTGAAGCCCAAGGCTTGCGCTACAGCAATCTTAAATACTAATCTTTGCTGTTTAGTAGAAATTACAGAATCATTGCCAAATATCTTATATAGAGCCCTGTGTATCTTACTACGTTGTCCATTAATAGTTACACTACGAATTAGTAGTCTATATTGCTTTTGTGCAACCCATTGGTAGTAAAACTTTTCAGTACCATTTTCATTGTAATCATCTACTAGTTCTAAGTCATGTAACTTTTCTGCATTAGCCGCTTCATAAGATTCTTCTTGGGATATATGCTTCTCTTTAGGATCAACAATCCCTACAAATCTAGCTCTACTTTTAGTATTCAATTGTTTGAACCAAGGCATAAAATCTTTATGAGTATGCTCAACATTATTTAATTTAGTAAGTACTGCTCTTACTTTAGGAGGCAGTAAGAAAAAACTTTGATATGTAAACTCTGGAGCTTCAGCAGGTTCACTTAAAATATCAGAAAGGGAAGTAGATTGTGATCCATTAATTCTTTTAATAGCATCGGTATTATGCTTAAAGCTTTCTAATAATAATTGAATATCAGAATTACCTTCATCTTCTAAATCTCTGAGTAATACTGTATTTATTTCACGTATAGGAAGCTTATCTGATTTTACTGTCCAATACTTAGAATTGTATGCTCCATGTCTAATAGTGAGTAAACCAGCATCTATATCAGTATCTTTTACCTTTAACGCGTTCTCAGTTTTAATTGATGCAGCAATCTTAATCGCCATTAAGCCAACTGATCCTTTTAACGCATTTAAGATAGCTGGATCTTTTAGTAATGGGCTATTATCACTATAAGTGGCACTTAATTGAGTTAATAGCTTCTCCATTTCTGTACTTTCAACAGACTCAACAGCACTCTTTAAGTTTAGTGAGTTTACTACTTCACCACCAATATCATTTATGGCATTAGCTAAAACAACACCCATGTTACCAAACACTTTATATTCTACTTTTTTAGGCTTATATTTAGGATCATTTCTTAAAAGCATCCCAATATCTCTTGGACGTTTATATTTCATGTCGTTAATATTTAGACTAGTCCACTTAATAGTAGCTACCATCATTGCAAAGATAACTTCATCAGGTAAATATGTATTACCCTTATCATCTTTTACATACAATAAGTTGATGGCTTTATCTGAAATATACGCACCATCTGCAGTTATACGTAGTTTGTTGTCACTAGTAAGCAACTCTTTATTAAATCCGTCTTTAAATTCATTAAAGTATTCTACGAGATAATCGATAAACACTTCATCTGTGATACCTAATTCTTTAGTTAACTTTCTTATCCGGTTATCATCTAAGTTAGATGATTTATTTATTGAATAAAACGATACACGTTTGTTATCAATAGGTCTTAATAAGTCTGGAGTTAAATAGGCTGTATCAAGAAGTTTTACATAACCTGTTAATTTATTTAGAATATGGTTATCTTTAAGTAGTTTTCTAAGCTTATCATTTAACTTATGTGCATAAGCTGGGATGATATCAATTAGATCAACTTTCTTGTAAATAGGAACTTCTTTATTAGTTTCTATCTGTTCATACTCTGATATTTTATTTATCAGTTCAGTAGTAGCTGTCGCTAATTCAGCTTCAGTTTTAATGAAAGCTACAAGGTTCTCTGTTGCACCTTCTTTAATCCACCAATAATCAGCAGAAGGATATTCTTTACCTTCCACAGATTCAACTATCTGAAGAGGGCTCTTACTGATATTAACTACAATATCTTCAGTTGACTGTTCTAAAGCGTTAGAAAATAATAAGTCTTTTCTTATGATATGGTCAACAAAATCTGTAAATTTCTCTACATCTAGTTTTCCATTTTTAGCTTGTTCAATGTATTTAGTAAGTCCTTTAAAGAAGTTGCCTTCTCCACCTTCAATTTCTTCACTTACTGCTACTAACTCACTGTTTGCATTTACAGCTACTGCATAATTATCTCTAAGTTTTGCAATCTTTTTCTGAATATTTAAGACAACTAACTCTTCTGCATTAAGAGATTCTACATCTATTTTGTTTAACTCTTCTTCAGTGTGTGGGTCTAATGAATATAAGATATCTAATGAATGTAGCTTATCTTTTCTTTCTGCTTTGTCTGCTATTTCAGATACATCTTGAGTCTTTTTGGTTTCTAACTTCTTTTTTGTCTTATGTTGTGTAGCATCTTGTAAAGCATTCACATAAACTTCAGCAGCTTCATCACCATAAGTTTCTTTAAGTATTTCCTCAACTTCTTTAGTTTCAGCAGCTGATGTATTATTTCTTCTATCACTATTAGCTAAAGCTACTAACTTAATAGTAGTAATTTTCTTATTTCCAGTTTTAGCTTTAAATGTTTCATTAGTACTGATAGCTTCATTCTGCTCAGATTCTGCTTTTGCTTTAATAAGAGTCTTACGTAATGATACAAATTTATTCAGTAATTCTCTATGTTCTTTTAATGACTTAGATAAACGTAATCTGTCTTTTTGTTCTGTTACTTTTTTAGATAGCTTTATAAGGGCTTCCATGCTATCTTCTACTTGGCTAAGTATGCTAATACCTCTATCAACATTCTCAATATCTTTATTTTTATCTTTATCTAACTGAGCTAAAACTTTATCTACCTCTTTTAGTGCCTTATGATTTAGGATAGAGTCGTCTTCTTTTAAAGCTTCAGCAATCCCTACATGTTTGTAATCAAAACCTGCGATAGCACGCTTAAGCTTGCCTGCTGTAGTAGCAGATAAGTTTACATTCTCACTTAATTTACTGATGTACCTGCCTATATTATTACGTTCTCTTTTTAAAAGTTTTATTTCTTTTTTAGTTAAATCACCAGCTTTAAGCTTTCGACTAATCTGATGTATTTTCTTAATGTGTTTTTCAATAGCTTCTCTAATTACTTTAGACTCTGCTCTCTTTGCTTTACGTTGCTTCTTGGCAGGTCCAAATGCTGTTCTTTCAATCTTATTCTGTGTTACCTGTATTCTTTTAGCAATTCGTTTTTTACGCTCAGCTTTATTCTTTGCTGTAGCTGGCATTGCATCAAACTTAGTATTAATAGCTTGGATTTCTTTCTCTAAATCCATATAACGAGGAGAAACATCTGTTCTGTGCTCTAACTCGCTTTCACTTGTAGAAAATGATTCTATTGCCTTACGTAAAGTTTGTGTAACTTGGTCTGTATCACCATCATCACCATCATCACTTCCTCCCGTATCTACACGAGTTGAGAAGAAATCTAGATATGCTTCTGCTTTATCTAAATTAGAAAACCCATAAGTCTCTGTTATTACCTGTTGGAAGCTTTCTTTAGATACTCCTAATGCACTGTAATTAGCTAATTGATCTTCAACTGAAGATACAGCAGATGCTAAATTCTTCTCACTTTGTATAGCAACAGAAGCTGGAACATTAAAAGTCTTTTCAGAAGCTTCTATAGCTTCGCTTAAAGTGCTAGATACAGCATCTCTAACTACTTTAGAGTCTCCTGCAATTTGTTTATATCCCTCAGTACCTACTGTAGTAAGTCCTTTAATACTACCACCACCAAGTGCAGACTTAACAAATACGTTAAGCCACTTACTCATAGCTTCATCTGAAGTAAACTCCGGCAATTCACCAGTTTTAACTAGAGTTGTCGCAATATCTTCAATTACTTCTTGAAGAGTCTCTGTTATACCTTCAGTACCTGCACCTTTAATTGTCTGCTTAACTACTTTTCCAGCAGAATTAACGAAACCTTTCTTTATAAGTCTACGTGCAACGTATTCTCTAGCTTTTTTAGATAAACCTAATTGTCTAGCAACTTGCTTAGGTACTACTGTATCTAATAAGCCAATAAGTACACCTGCTCCTAAGGCAATTGCTCGTGCTTCATTATCTCTATAACCAGCAGAACCTATATCGCCATATACACTACCTGTACCAATACCTGTATATAGTGCTGTAGTGGCAACTGTGCCTGCTGTAGATGCTGCAGCATTCGCTGCAAGTGCTTTCTTAGCGTTACTCATTGCCCAAGCTTTAGCTTTACGTCTAATAAATATTTTTACACCCTGTGCTACTAATGAGCCTAGTCCAACGCCTCCTACTATTGAAGGTATAAATTCACCAAAGCCTCCAAGGACTTGTCTAAAGAATTGGTCAGGGTCTGTCCAATCAACGTCTTCTACTTTAGGTAAGTTAGCTCCTCTATTTCTAGCTTCTGCTAAATTCCTTTGATATTCCTCGAACATAGCTTGAGCAAATTCTTCATTACCTGTAGCGTCTGCAATGTATGCAGCCATACCATAACCAGTAGCTTGTAAGTTATCTGCACTAGCACTTATACTCTTAGTGATAACATCCCAATAAGAATCTTTTCCAAATAGATGCTCTTTTTCTTCTTTACTAAACGCATATTTACTTTTGTACTTCTTAGCAAACTTATCTTCCCCTAAAGGAATCTCTTCCATACCCAATGATCGTCTATTAGCTGCTGTTTCAGCTTCTTCTTGACTATCATGAACACTTGTAGGAGGAATCTCATTGTTAATAAGCTTTTCTTTAACCCACTCTTCAGTTTGTTTTTCACCATTCCAGATAGTTGGGACATTAATCCACTTACCATCCATTTCAAGAGTTATGGATTTTTCAGAGACTACTTCTCCATCTAATAAAATACGAGGCTTACCATATTGGTTATAACCCAATACTTCATGATCTCCTGCAGTAGGAGCTTTAAATGTATTGTATGCAGTTCCATGCTCAGCTTCATAAGCTGAACGTATAGCATTTTGTTCTACTGTCAGGTGTATTCATAGCTTTATATAAATCAACACCAGTATTAGGATTTATAAACGAATCTACTTTAGTTCGCTTATCAGTCTTATATTTTCTACTTAGTGGGTCATACGTGACATTAGCACCGTAACTTGCATTTTCTCTAAATCCTTCAGGAAACCATAAGCTCTCTTCAAAACCTTCAAATTGTTTACCTGGTATAGCTGAGTATGTTTCTGATTCTGGATCGAATTGACCACGTTGGCCTTCTGTAAGTAGATTTCTAAACTTGTTATCTGCACGTCTACCCATAGCAAATATTTGCTCAGCAGTAACTTCAGATGGATCTACGTCAAATAACTTAGCATAGTGTTTTACTTGACTGTCTCTAAGGGATCTATCACGTCCGTAGAAGTCATGTTCCCATGTATCGATACCTAAAGCACGTATTGCAGTTTGCTCACCCTGAGGGTTCATTCCCCTAGCAGAGTCAGCATCCTGATCTTTTGCAAACATAGAGTTATGCGCAAAACTTAAATCAGTAGAGCCAGTTGCATTTAACTTATTTTGTATACCTTGATAGTCCCGATTAGGATCTATCGCTACAATTCTATTTCTAACAGCACTGTCAAAAATATCTCTTTTATTGTCTGCTGCTTTACCTAATGCTTCTACCTTTCTTGCAACTAAAATATCAAACGACTCATCTGAAACGCCCATACAAAGGTCCTCTATTAATATTTATTTATTATTTATTTGCTGCGTCATCTAAAAGGTATTGTTTCCTTCTACTCTTAATTAACATATCAAAATGATCGAAAGGATTATCATCTGGAGTTGATCCATCACTAAAGAAATATTCATTTAAGAAATCAAGATCAAACACGGAATCATCATAAATAAATTTTCGTACTTCATTTTGTTTGTTAGCATCTGTAATATCTCTATTTTTTATGTATGCCTGAATTACATCATCCATATCTTCAGCTGCAGAGTCAAAGTACATGAAGGGTGCACTAATAGCTGGATTATTGCCATCAACAGTATCTCTCTTAGATAGTTTAGATTTTAAATCACCACGGAACATAGGCTTATTCTTTTTAGCTGCTGCCTTAATTCTTTCTGCTTTTGCTGTAAGATTTAATTCTTTTATTTTATTTTCGGACTTTATAGCTTCCTTTTTGGTAAACATAGCTAATTCATCTGCGTCTGCAGTTAAGTCTTTCCTAGCATCTCTGATACGTGTCATATCTAAAAATGAATTATCAATACCTTTTAAATACGCATCGGCTTCCAAGGGAAGGTTCTCAAACTGCAACAAATCATTTATTACAGCATCTGTTTCTTGTGCAGTTCTATCATCAGCATATCCAGTGATAGCATCACCAATACCACCAAAACCAGTACCAATCATGCCACTTGCTTCATTAATAGAATCTAATATTCCTGCTGAACTAACTGGTGCTATATTCTTCCAAGTTACTGCGCCCATACTATCTCCTTAAGGTTTAACCTATGTTATTGTATCTAGGTACTAAGTTACCTAAATCTGTTCTACCTTGTGCTGTTTTCCAAGCATTTTGGTTAGCAATCTGATTATTAGTTGTAATTGCTTGAGACGCGTAGTTTTTCTCCCACTGATCTTTGAGTTGTGCTAATTCTTGTCTACCTAATTTAACATTCTGTAATCCTGCCCATGCTTGACCTAATGAACCTAAACCTGACATAACAGAACCTGCAGTTTTAAAAGTAGGGAGGTTAAAACCAATACCTAAATCTTTGTCAGTAAGCTGTCCCGTCCAACTATTAGTATCAAAATCTGGATTATCTGTATAAAATTCAGAACCTAAATTAAATGCATCATTAGCTTGTACATTTGGGTCTGTTCCCCAATGGTAAATCTTGTGTGCCATAATAATTCTCCTAATATATTAGTATTTAATATGTATTAACCCTATCATACATCAAAGTGTATAAAGTATGTTGTCTTTTTATTTTAACCAAAACCAAGTTGAGCTACCTTAAATGTATTATTAATTTTTTGATCATAATCAAAATCTGCAAAACCAATTTGGTTGAAATTTGTGACACTTAATGCCAGGTATCTACTACAATCCATTGGATTTATAGTACCTCTTACAGATTCATTAATCCAAGGAATATATTCACCGTTAGCATCTAATCGT